>JAESGW010000322.1_pt1 | contig 66231 bp, 67 predicted proteins | sample 9269791 | NCBI WGS metagenome assembly JAESGW01 (sample SAMN16773120, study PRJNA677053) | algae metagenome | isolation source: Aphanocapsa lilacina HA4352-LM1 and co-occurring heterotrophs from near cave... | place: USA: Maniniholo cave, near Haena, Kauai, HI | collected 2009-07-28
AGCAGGTGCAAAGGGCAATGGACATGATCAATGACCGCCCGCGAAAAGTGCTTGGTTATCGGACACCACGGGAGGTATTCTTAGCTCAGTCAGGTGCTGTTGCACTTCAAACTTGAATGGGCCCTTGAATGGGCCAACCTTGGTGAATAAACACTCGAAATATCTGTTGGCAGGGCTGATTAAAAACCGGAAGGCTGCCCACGTTCGCAGCGTCGGTGAGCGCTTGCTGAAGCCGGTAGCTGAGAACCAGGTGAAGACCCTGACATTTGACAACGGCAAGGAATTTAGCGAGCACGAGAAGCTGAGCGAAGCAGTTGGAGCAGCGTGCTACTTTGCGAAGCCATATCCCTGTTGGGAGCGGGGATTGAACGAGCATACGAACGGTATGCTGCGTCAATTTTTTCCAAAAAAGAGAGATTTTTTGATTGTGAAGCCTGAGCCGTTGCAGCAGGCGGTAGATTTGCTGAATGACCGGCCGAGAAAAGCGCTTGGTTATCGGACACCTCGGGAGGTATTCTTGGGTGAGTCAGGTCCTGTTGCACTTTAAACTTGAATGGGCGACGTATCCGACGATGATGCGCTGACGCGCCAATTCTCGGTTGACCCGCTTTTGCTCAGCGTTCAAACTACCCCTCGGCGGCTTTTTGGTGGGCGTCTGGTGCGTCGGCAGGCGAAAGCGCCCCGAGCGCCCCAGCAGGTGTTCGACTTTGTGGACAACGCGACAGGCGGTCGATTCGTGCACCGGGCCGCACCCCGCACAGGCGCTTGAACTCGGTAGGTTTAAGGTCCTTGATGTGTGCGTAAGTCATTGGTAGATAGGAGAGTCGCCACCCCACTGGTGACCTATCCTCACCATTCATGCAAGAGGTCTATTGGCCCAGGCCCATTGAAATTGGGCACAATAAGGACGTCTTTCGCTGAAACGCTATGACTGCTATCCTCCCGCGCAGCGGGGCAAACTGGCCCGGACTCATCGAGCACTACCGCGAATATCTGCCCGTGGACGAGCGCACGCCGGTGGTGACGCTCCGGGAGGGCAACACGCCTTTAATTCCCCTCGAATCGATCGCCCGTCGGCTTGGCCGTGGCTTGCGGGTCTGGGCAAAATTCGACGGTCTTAACCCGACCGGCAGCTTCAAAGATCGTGGGATGACGATGGCTGTGTCCAAGGCCAAAGAAGCCGGGGCGCAGGCAGTACTCTGCGCGAGTACTGGCAATACTTCCGCCGCCGCCGCCGCCTATGCGGCCCGGGCGGGCCTGCGCGCCTACGTGCTCATTCCCGAAGGCTACGTCGCGCTGGGTAAACTCGCCCAAGCGCTGGTCTACGGTGCCAAAGTAATTGCCATTCGCGGCAACTTTGACCAAGCGTTGGCGATTGTGCGCACGATGGCCGAACACTACCCCATCACCCTGGTTAATTCGGTCAATCCGTTTCGATTGCAGGGCCAGAAAACGGCCGCTTTCGAAGTGTGCGATCAACTCGGCACCGCCCCCGACTGGCTTTGCATTCCAGTCGGCAACGCCGGCAATATTACGGCCTACTGGATCGGTTTTTGCGAGTACGCCCAGCGCGGCCGGATTGCTGGGCGCCCGATTTTGCAGGGTTTTGAGGCAAGCGGTGCAGCGGCACTGGTGGGGGGCAAAGTCGAACCGGTGGCCCATCCCGAGACGGTAGCCACCGCCATCCGCATCGGCAACCCGGCAAGTGGCGTACGCGCCCTTGCCGCGGTGCGCGCGAGCGAAGGGGCCATTCGGGCGGTGAGCGATCCGGAGATTCTCGAAGCGTACCGGATACTCGCCTGTGAGGAGGGGATCTTCTGCGAACCCGCCAGTGCCGCCGCGGTGGCAGGATTGCTCAAGTACGGCCCCGAAGCGCCTGCCGGTGGGCAGGTAGTCTGCGTGCTCACCGGCAATGGCCTTAAAGATCCCGACCGGGCTTTAACTGTCTCTGCCGTGGAACTTCCTCCTGGAGAGGATCCCAGCGTTTCGGCGGTGGCACGGGCGATGGGGTTCTAGAAAAACTTTGCCACAGGGGTTGACGCCTCTGGATAAACCTGGGTATAGTCGTGATTGTCGAAACGCGCTCCCAAGCGAGCCGCAAGACGCCGAACCTTGAAAGCTGAATAGTTTGAAAGCCAAGCAAGCAAGCTCGTAAAACAACTCGGTCAGTTCTTCGGAACAGACCATTTTTCCGGAGCATTGCTCCGGAGCCAACTCAAACAAACCAAAATGGAGAGTTTGATCCTGGCTCAGGATGAACGCTGGCGGCGTGCTTAACACATGCAAGTCGAACGAGATCTTCGGATCGAGTGGCGGACGGGTGAGTAACACGTGGGAATCTGCCCTCAGGAGGGGGATAACGGCCGGAAACGGCCGCTAATACCCCATATGCCGCAAGGTGAAATGAATCTCGCCTGAGGATGAGCCCGCGTCTGATTAGCTAGTTGGTGGGGTAATTGCCTACCAAGGCGACGATCAGTAGCTGGTCTGAGAGGATGATCAGCCACACTGGGACTGAGACACGGCCCAGACTCCTACGGGAGGCAGCAGTGGGGAATTTTCCGCAATGGGCGAAAGCCTGACGGAGCAACGCCGCGTGGGTGATGAAGGCCCGTGGGTCGTAAAGCCCTTTTGTCAGGGACGAAACCTGACGGTACCTGACGAATAAGCATCGGCTAACTCCGTGCCAGCAGCCGCGGTAATACGGAGGATGCAAGCGTTATCCGGAATTATTGGGCGTAAAGCGTACGTAGGCGGCCAGCCAAGTCTGGGGTCAAAGCCCGCAGCCTAACTGCGGAAAGGCCCTGGAAACTGGTTGGCTAGAGTGCGGTAGGGGCAAGGGGAATTCCCGGTGTAGCGGTGAAATGTGGAGATATCGGGAAGAACACCAGCGGCGAAAGCGCCTTGCTGGACCGCAACTGACGCTGAGGTACGAAAGCCAGGGGAGCAAATGGGATTAGATACCCCAGTAGTCCTGGCCGTAAACGATGGACACTAGGTGTTGCGCGTATCGACCCGTGCAGTGCCGTAGCTAACGCGTTAAGTGTCCCGCCTGGGGAGTACGCACGCAAGTGTGAAACTCAAAGGAATTGACGGGGGCCCGCACAAGCGGTGGAGCATGTGGTTTAATTCGATGCAACGCGAAGAACCTTACCAGGGCTTGACATGTCGCGAATCTTGCGGAAACGTGAGAGTGCCTTCGGGAACGCGAACACAGGTGCTGCATGGCTGTCGTCAGCTCGTGTCGTGAGATGTTGGGTTAAGTCCCGCAACGAGCGCAACCCTCGTCGTCAGTTGCCATCATTCAGTTGGGCACTCTGGCGAGACTGCCGGTGACAAACCGGAGGAAGGTGGGGATGACGTCAAGTCAGCATGGCTCTTACGTCCTGGGCTACACACGTGCTACAATGGTTCGGATAGAGGGTCGCAATCTCGCGAGGGGGAGCCAACCCCATAAACCGAATCTCAGTTCGGATTGCAGGCTGCAACTCGCCTGCATGAAGTCGGAATCGCTAGTAATCGCAGGTCAGCATACTGCGGTGAATACGTTCCCGGGCCTTGTACACACCGCCCGTCACACCATGGAAGCTGGTCATGCCCGAAGTCGGTATCCTAACCGCAAGGAGGGAGCCGCCGAAGGCGGGGCCGGTGACTGGGGTGAAGTCGTAACAAGGTAGCCGTACCGGAAGGTGCGGCTGGATCACCTCCTTTCTAGGGAGACCCCCGGCACCTCCTGAACCACACAACGGATGTGTATGTGGTCGAGGTTGTCCGGTATCCTAGGTCGACGGGTTTGTGGCTTTCAAACTATTCACTGGTTCGGGTTTCAGCAGCCAGTCGGCTGCGGATTTTGGGCTATTAGCTCAGGTGGTTAGAGCGCACCCCTGATAAGGGTGAGGTCCCTGGTTCGAGTCCAGGATGGCCCACATCCAAACTTCTGGGGGCATAGCTCAGCTGGTAGAGCGCCTGCTTTGCACGCAGGAGGTCAGCGGTTCGAACCCGCTTGCCTCCACCACCCGAGCCGATGTCTGTCTTGTATCTTAAAGTGGTCTTGTGCTACGTTGAGATCCTGCAAGAAATCAGCACCTTGAAAACTGCATAGTGACGTAACAACAAGTAGACCACCAAATGGGTCGATTACGAATGTGATGTAATCGACCAAGTGTAAGTCAAGCTACACAGGGCGTACGGTGGATACCTAGGCACAGTCAGCCGATGAAGGACGCGGCTACCGGCGAAACGCGACGGGGAGCAGGAAGCATGCTTTGATCCGTCGATGTCCGAATGGGGAAACCCGGCATCCTTAACAGGGTGTCGTCCGCAAGGACGGGAACCAGGCGAATTGAAACATCTTAGTAGCCTGAGGAAAATAAAGTAAAAACGATTCCCTTAGTAGCGGCGAGCGAACGGGGAGGAGCCCAAACCGATGGGTTACGACCTGTCGGGGTTGTAGGACAGCTATCTGGAGTGCGTTTGCTAGGCGAATGGGTTGGAAAACCCGACCAAAGAAGGTGATAGTCCTGTACTCGAAAGCAAACAAACCCTGGCTGAATCCTGAGTAGCACGGGGCACGTGAAATCCCGTGTGAATCTGCGAGGACCATCTCGTAAGGCTAAATACTGTCTGTGACCGATAGCGATTAGTACCGCGAGGGAAAGGTGAAAAGAACCCCGGGAGGGGAGTGAAATAGAACATGAAACCGTATGCCTACAAGCAGTGGGAGCACGATTTAACGTGTGACCGCGTGCCTGTTGAAGAATGAGCCGGCGAGTTACGGTCAGTGGCAGGTTAAGCCGAAAATGGCGGAGCCAAAGGGAAACCGAGTCTGAATAGGGCGCTAGTCACTGGTCGTAGACCCGAAGCCTGGTGATCTAACCATGGCCAGGATGAAGCTTGGGTAATACCAAGTGGAGGTCCGAACCGACTGATGTTGAAAAATCAGCGGATGAGCTGTGGTTAGGGGTGAAATGCCAATCGAACTAGGCGATAGCTGGTTCTCCCCGAAATGTGTTTAGGCACAGCGTTAGGTGTTTATGGGCGGGGGTAGAGCACTGATTCGGTGCGGGCTGCGAGAGCGGTACCAAATCGAGCCAAACTCCGAATACCGTCCAACATAACCTGGCAGTGAGACTGTGGGGGATAAGCTCCATGGTCGAGAGGGAAACAGCCCAGACCACCAACTAAGGTCCCCAAATTGTAGCTCAGTGATTAAGGAGGTGGGATTGCACAGACAACCAGGAGGTTGGCCTAGAAGCAGCCACCCTTGAAAGAGTGCGTAATAGCTCACTGGTCAAGCGATCCTGCGCCGAAAATGAACGGGGCTAAGCTACATACCGAAGTTGTGGATTTATGGTAGGGGAGCGTTCCGCAGTAGGCTGAAGCGTCAGCGACAAGCAGGCGTGGACGAGGCGGAAGTGAGAATGTCGGCTTGAGTAGCGCAAACATTGGTGAGAATCCAATGCTCCGAAAGCACAAGGTTTCCTCCGGAAGGTTCGTCCGCGGAGGGTTAGCCGGGACCTAAGGCGAAGCCGAAGGGCGTAGTCGATGGATAACAGGTGTATATTCCTGTGCTGTGTCGCTGGAGTGTCAAAGGGACGCATGAGGATAGGCCATACCCTTACTGGATTGGGGAGCTCCTACGGGAGCAGTTTGGCTGAAAGTAGTGCCGAGAAAAGCTTTGCCACGTTGAAAGCACGCACCCGTACCCGAAACCGACACAGGTGTGCTGGTAGAGAATACCAAGGAGCGCGAGATAACCCTCTTTAAGGAACTCGGCAAAATAGCCCCGTAACTTCGGAAGAAGGGGTGCCCCCGCGAGGGGGTCGCAGTGAAATGGCTCTGGCGACTGTTTACCAAAAACACAGGTCTCTGCAAAGCCGCAAGGCGACGTATAGGGGCTGACTCCTGCCCAGTGCCGGAAGGTTACGGAAGTTGGTTAGCGAAAGCGAAGCTAGCGACCTAAGCCCCGGTGAACGGCGGCCGTAACTATAACGGTCCTAAGGTAGCGAAATTCCTTGTCGGGTAAGTTCCGACCTGCACGAAAGGAGTAACGATCAGAGCGCTGTCTCGAAGAGGGACTCGGCGAAATAGGATTGTCTGTGAAGATACGGACTACTTGTACCCGGACAGAAAGACCCTATGAAGCTTTACTCTAGCTTGAAATTGGGTTCGGGCTTTGTCTGCGCAGGATAGGCGGGAGCCGATGAGACATCCCTTGCGGGGGGTGTGGAGGCAACGGTGAGATACCGCTCTGACAGGGTCTGGATTCTAACCCACGGGGACAGTTTCAGGTGGGGAGTTTGACTGGGGCGGTCGCCTCCTAAACGGTAACGGAGGCGCGCAAAGGTTCCCTCAGGCTGGTCGGAAATCAGCCGCAGAGTGCAAAGGCATAAGGGAGCTTGACTGCGAGACCTACAAGTCGAGCAGAGACGAAAGTCGGCCTTAGTGATCCGACGGTTCTGCATGGAAGGGCCGTCGCTCAACGGATAAAAGTTACTCTAGGGATAACAGGCTGATCTCCCCCAAGAGTCCACATCGACGGGGAGGTTTGGCACCTCGATGTCGGCTCGTCGCAACCTGGGGCGGTAGTACGTCCCAAGGGTTGGGCTGTTCGCCCATTAAAGCGGCACGTGAGCTGGGTTCAGAACGTCGTGAGACAGTTCGGTCCATATCCGGTACAAGCGCAAGAGTGTTGAGAGGAGCTCTCCCTAGTACGAGAGGACCGGGAGGGACCGACCGCTGGTGTACCTGTTATCGTGCCAACGGTAAACGCAGGGTAGCCATGTCGGGAGTGGATAACCGCTGAAAGCATCTAAGTGGGAAGCCCACCTCAAGATGAGCACTCTCTCCGCAAGGGTAAGACCACGGGAAGATTACCCGTTAATAGGCTCTAGGTAGAAGCGCAGCAATGCGTGCAGCCGAGGAGTACTAATAGGTCGAGGGCTTGACTTACTGGTTGGTGCTATTTGTTGGGCTACGTCACTGTGCAGTTTTCAAGGTGTTGCTTTTATGCAACGCTGTAAGTTTTCCTGGTGCTTAGGCGCAGTGGAACCACGCCGATCCATCCCGAACTCGGACGTTAAACGCTGCAGCAGCGAAGATACTTGGAGGGCAGCTTCCTGGGAAAATAGCCCGGTGCCAGGGGAATAATGAGAGAAGCCCCAGTCTCGAGACTGGGGCTTTTGTTTTAGGTTGAAATTATGAACGCCGAACTGCTCAAGCAACTGTTGCAAAGCGTGGCAGATGGAAATCTGCAAGTGCCTGAGGCTTTAGAGAAACTGCGTACGTTTCAAGTAGAATCCATCGATTTTGCACAGCTCGACCACCACCGCGCTCTGCGCACGGGTTTTCCAGAGGTGGTCTGGGGACCAGGAAAGACTTCCGAGCAAGTTGCCGTTATCCTGGCACGTCTGGCGGAATACAACTCGGTGGCGATGGCAACGCGGATCGACCCGGCGACTTTTGAGCAGGTGCGCGAGCGTCTGCCTGAGGTCCGGTATTACTTGCAGGCGCGTATTTGTGCGCTATTCAACCCCCGGTTGGCGCCCAATCGGATAGCCGGGTGCGTGGGGGTAGTGAGTGCCGGTACTGCCGATTTACCCGTGGCGGATGAGGCGGCGGTGACAGCCGAGCTGTGCGGCGCTGAAGTGCTACGGCTTTGGGATGTGGGAGTGGCGGGTATTCACCGGCTGCTAAGCAACCTGCCGGTTCTGGAGCAGGCGGATGTGCTCGTTGTGGTCGCGGGGATGGAAGGGGCGCTTGCCAGCGTGGTCGGCGGACTGGCACGAGTTCCGGTGATTGCCGTTCCAACCAGCGTCGGTTACGGTGCCCACTTCGGCGGGCTGGCAGCTTTGTTGGCGATGCTCAATAGTTGCGCTCCCGGTATCGGGGTGGTCAACATTGACAATGGTTTTGGGGCGGCGATGCTGGCGGCTCAAATTCTGCGGGTGGCTGAGCGCAAGCACCCGGCTGCCAGCCAAACTCCTCCAGCTCAATCCGCCCGGAGCGATCAAAAGTAACCCCCTCCGCCTTCAGCAGAACCTGCTGGTAATCGTCGTTACCGAGGCGGTGGGGAGAGGCGGAAATTTCGCCTTTTGCATTGATCACGCGCTGCCAGGGAACATCTGCGTGCGGGGCGACCCGAAATAGGGCATGACCTACCTGCCTGGCCCGACCGGGCAAGCCTGCCAAAAGTGCCACCTGGCCGTAGGTGGCCACTTTGCCCGCGGGGATACGGCGGACTATGGCGTAGATGCGTTCGTAGACGGGCAAATTGGCCATTCAGGTGGAGTACAGGAGGTTGCGGCGCAAAAAGTGGTGTAAAGACTCAAGTTCGATCTGGAAAACCTGCTGGACTTCGTGGGGGTCGCAGGTATACTCGTTGGCCAGTAACACCCGCAATGTGCCGAGATCTCGGCTGATGACCGGATTGACCAGGCCGATCAACGTGCGGGCCGCATCGAAGGCTTCGATAGGCAGTTGTAGAATCTGACCGGCGCGGTTGAATAGCTTTTCGAAGATTTTGGGGATCTCGTCGCGGCGCAGCGATTCGGGGCCGCCGATGGCGAAAGTGCGATTGCGGGCTTCCGGTAGGCTCGCTGCTTGAATGGCGATCTCGCTTAGATCGTCGGTACTGACCAGCGATGTGCGGTTTTCGCGGCGACCGATCAAAAAATAGAATCCGGTGCGCTCAAAATTGCGTGCAAGTGTGAGCAAGTTCGAGGCAAAACCCGCCGGTCGCAAAACGGTGTACGGGATCTGGGTACGGGTCAGGTATTTCTCGACTTCGCGCTTGGCCTTGAAGACAGGGGCATCGTCATAGTGGCGATCGGCCCCGAGGACTGAAATGTAGACGAAGCGTTCAACTCCTTGTACCTGGCCCGCTTCGATGAGGTCGATGTTGGCCTGGTATTCGACCTCGGCGATGCTCTGGCCGGGGCGGGTGCCGTGGGCGCTGATGATGTAGCGTGCGCCGCGGACGGCCCGCTCAATGAGATCGCGGCGGCGCAGATCGCCGATGAAGATTTCTGCGCCCATCTGCTCAAGGTCGGCGTAGCGGGCCTCCAGGCGCACGAAGGCCCTGACCGGTTGGCCACGCCCGCGCAATGACCGGACAATTCGTCGGCCAAGATCGCCCGTAGCTCCTGTGACCAAGAACATACTGCGCCCCTTTCTCGCCCTTCCGCTGGTCAGGACCGGAAGAATTACCGAAATGCTAGCCCAAATAGTTGTAGGGGGGGATGTCTTTTCGGCGCACCCACTGAAATCCGCTTTCCGGGGTGATAACAGCGATGTCGATAGGTCCGCCGCAAGTCTGAGGACCGCTTGCGAAGCGCTGAAAGTGCACTTGGGTGGTGGCTAGAAACTCGACGTACTCGACGCCTTCCTGCAGGCTGAAGGCGTAGTAAGGCACCCGGGCCTGGCCCTGGCCGTCGATGAGGCTCTCGGTTACGAGCCCGGCGTAGGCAGGGGCAAACCCGAGCACCAGCCGCGTGAGCGCCTCGAACTCGCCGTCCCAGAAAATGGCCGAGCTGCTCAGGTCGAAGCGCTGCGTCTCGCCGGAACTGAAGTGGTTGACCTTGAAAATTTGGGCGTCGGCGCCCCTGGCAGCAGGGGTATCCGAAGACCGGAGTGGATCGCCAAGGGTCGCCTGGCGCCCGCCGCTTGGGCGGGCAAATCCGGCGAGCAAATAGGTGATCGAGCCCTGGTCGGGTGGAGGTAGATTCTCGGTGAGGGCACTGATTACGGTCGGCATGTCCGCAAGGGTCGGGGCCACCCGCGCAGCAAAGTCCTCCAGCCAGCTTGCGACTGCCCGTCCCTCCAGAAAGCTGCTGCCGCAGGTGAGGATGCCGAGGGCGTGACCCTGGACGCCGAACAATTTCAGGTTGCTGTCGGACAAGAACACCAACTGGCCGTTCTCCTGAATGGTCAAGCGTGAATCGGCTGCGAGCACGACGCCGGAGGATACTTTAAGGGCCACGACGATTGTCATGGTGCAAAATTAGCACCCACGGTGCAAAATTGGACCTGCCGACCGGCTTTGCGCCGCCCAGGAGAGTGTTGAGTGTCCGACGCCAGTGCCTACGCCGAGAGCGAGATTGTCCTACCGATTCGGCCCAATGATTACGACTACGCGGCTTACCTCAACAACGCCGTTTATGTTGAATTTTTAGAGGCAGGACGGATGGACTGGGCGGAGCGCAACCGCCTCGATTTGTTCCAGCCCACCTTTGCCCCGGCGGTGGTGCGCCTGGAACTGGACTATCTGCGGGCGTTTATTCGGGGCCGCGACCCGGCTGTGGCCATCGTGTGCACCCGGTTGTCGGAATTGAAACTGGCGCGGCTCATCTTCGATCAGACACTCGCGAACGCCCGCGGCGAACGGTGCGCCCGGGCCGTCGTCCACGTCGTCATGCTCAATCTCGAAATCAACAAGGCGGTGGCCGCCTCCGAGGCCCTGCAGCGCATTCGGTTGCGGCCGTAACTTTGGGTGAGCGGCTTACGATGGCGGGTCCGAAGGCCCCGCCGCGCTGAACGGTTCGAACTCGTAAATGCCCCCGTCCGCCATCAACGACACAAACAGGTGTCCATCCTGGAGGACGTACGAGCGGATCGACAGCCAGTCTCCGGCGACCCGATCGCCCATCGCAGGCTGCGGGCACAGCGCTCGCGTCAGGGCGAGGGGGCCGAACTGGAGCTGGTTTGGCCCCGACGATTTCCAGCTTGCGAAGCCGCGGTTGCAGTCGAGGCGCACCGCCACCCGGCCGTCGCTGCCGAAGGCAAGGGTGTATCTGGCTTTGTCCTACCGCTCCCGCCACGGGTCGGATCGCACCCTCGCTTTACCGTCGCTTTGAAAGAGCATCAAGTCGAAATTGGACGCATCGAACTTTGGCCACACCGGCAGGCCTGCTTTATTTGGGTCGCCGCTTTTGGCGAAATTGGCGAAGTAGCGGTGGAAGATCCGGGCTATGGCCTGATCCCTGGCGGTAACGTTCTTGCCGAAGCGCGCCGGCAACTGGTCGAACAGAAAGCTCAGCTCCTGGGCGTGGCTGTTGCCTCTCAAGAAAAACAAGCCAACGATTCCCGCAGCCAAGGCTGCTTGCCACAGGCGGCTGTTGAACACGTTCTTCCCTTAGGGTGTGGGTATGTTGCTTGCCGGGGGCGAGGTTCAAGAACACCCGCCGCCACGTCGGTTATTGTCTAGCGCGCTTGCAAAAAAAAAGCAAGTTCCCGGGCGTTTAAAAGTCAATAGCTACCGTTGCTCCGCAGCCGGCCGGGTTTCCGGCCGGCGGCTCATCGCTTCGAGGTCGAGGATCTCAGCAAGCTGCACCTCGGTGAGCAGACCCCGGTCGAGGACAATCTCGCGCGGGGAGCGGCCGGTCGCGAGCGATTCTTTGGCGACGGCGGCAGCGTTGAGATAGCCGATGTGGGGGTTGAGGGCGGTCACCAGGGCGATTGAGCCCTCGGCGTAGGCCAGGCAGCGCTCCGGCCGGGCCTGGATGCCCTCGATGCAGCGCGTGCGAAAAACCGTCAGGGCGTTGGTGAGGATCGTGAAGCTGTGGAGCAAATCGTAGGCGATGAGCGGCATCATCACGTTCAATTCCAGTTGGCCCGCCTGGGAAGCCAGGGCAATCGCCTGGTCGTAGCCCATCACCTGAAAGGCGACCATCGCAAGCATCTCGCACAGCACGGGGTTGTACTTGCCGGGCATGATCGACGAACCCGGCTGCACCGGCGGCAGTTCGATTTCGCGCAGGCCCGTCTTGGGGCCGGAATCCATCAGGCGCAGATCGCCCGCGATCTTGACCAGATCCTGGGCTAGATTGCGCAGGCTGCCGGAGACGGCCACGAAGGGCGCCATGCTCTGCATCGCCGCCATCGGTCGGGGGGCGGGGGTGAGGGCGAGTCCTGTAAGCCGGGCAAGTTCGGCAACCACCCGCACCCGGTACTGGGGATGGGTGTTGAGGCCGGTGCCGACGGCACTGCCCCCCAGGCCCAGCACCAATAGCTCACGGCAGGCTCCCTCGATGCGGCCGTGGTGCTCGCCTGCGATCTGGGCGTAGGCCAAAAATTCGTCCCCGAGCCGCACCGGTACAGCGTCCTGCAGGTGGGTGCGCCCGGCTTTGACGATCGGCAAAAATTCGTTGCCCTTGGCCTCGAAACTCTGTTGCAGAGCGCTTAGCGCCTCTAGAAGCGGTGCACTGGCAAAAAGCGCTCCCAGGCGGATGGCGGTGGGAATCACGTCGTTGGTGGACTGGCCGTAGTTGACGTGATCGTTGGGGTTGACCCGCTTGTAATCGCCCCGCGCGTGACCCAGGATCTCGAGGGCGCGGTTGGCGAGCACCTCGTTGATGTTCATGTGGTGGGAGGTGCCGGCACCCGCCTGGAAAATATCGACGACGAACTGTTCGCTCCACCGGCCCGCCAGCACCTCGTCCGAGGCGCCAATGATTGCCTGAGCAACCTCTTCGGGGATGCATTGCAAGTCGGCGTTCACCCGGGCGGCGGCCCGTTTGATCAGGGCGCAGGCGCGCACGAAGTCGGGCAGCGGGCCGATGCCGCTAATCGGGAAATTCTCCACGGCCCTGAGTGTCTGGATGCCGTAGTAGGCTCCGGCGTCCAGGGTGCGCTCGCCCATCGAGTCGCGCTCGGTTCTCGGTTGCATAGCGGTCAGTGGGCAGGAGGACTTGCCGATCGTGCCACGAATCGGAACCTGTCCGACCCGTCTTTGCGGATGGGCATAAAAAAGTTACTAATGGGAGATGGACCTTTGAGCGAGCCGAGCGTTGAACGAGACTATGGCGCTGCAAACTCTGGTGGCCCCGCAGCAGGTACGGCGCGGGCACGGTACCGTCGAAATCTTGGGGGAATGGACCCGGCGGCTCGCAAGCCGGCCGCTGATCATCGGCGGCCAAAATACCCTGGCGCGCTGGCGACCGGTGCTGGAGAAGATTCTACAGGAGGCGAGGCTTGAAGCAGTCTTTGCCGATTACGGTATCGACTGTACCGAGACCAATCTGGGGCGACTGGTGGACAAGGCGTCCGGGCACGACGCGGTGATCGGCGTCGGGGGCGGCAAGGCTCTCGACATGGCCAAACTGGTTGCGGCGCGCTGCGGTCTGCCGGTGATTACGGTGCCTACCTCGGCGGCTACCTGTGCGGCCTGGGCAGCTTTGGCGAATATTTACTCCGAAGCGGGCCAATGGCTCTACGGCGTCGAACTCGACCACGCTCCCGAGGGTCTGATTGTTGACTACAACTTGATTGCCACCGCCCCCATGCGCACGCTGGTAAGCGGCATGGGCGACGCGCTTGCCAAGTGGTACGAAGCGTCCATCAGCTCCGGCGACTCGGACGATGCGCTGGTGATCAGCGCCGTGCAGCAGGCCCGGGTGCTGCGCGACTTGATTTTGCAGTCGGCAGAAGCGGCTGTGCGCGAACCCGGCGGCCGGGCCTGGGAGCAAATGGTCGATGCGAGCATTTGCCTGGCGGGGATGGTGGGGGGTCTCGGGGGGGCGCGCTGCCGCACCGTCGCCGCCCACGCCGTCCACAACGGCCTCACCAGCCTGGGTGCCACCCGCCGCTCGCTGCACGGCGAGAAAGTCGCCCTGGGCATTCTGGTGCAACTGAGGCTTGAAGAAACCGTCGGCCGCCAGCGCCTTGCGAGCATCGCCCGCGACCAGCTCGAACAGTTCTACCGCCGGGTGGGCCTGCCTTTGAACCTTGAGGATCTGCACCTCGCTCCGCTGGACGACGAGCAGTTGCTGGAGGTTGCCAAGCTGTGCTGCCGGCCGCAATCCGACATCCATTATTTGCCGTTTGCCGTTGCGCCCGAGCAGTTGGCCCGCGTGTTGCGCGAGAGCGCCCAGCCGCTCGCCGCTCGTCTAAGCTGATGGGTGGAGCGGAGGATGGCGATGTTTGAACTGATTCTGTTGCCCCTGGACAGTTCGCCGGAAAGCGAAAGGGCGCTGCAGGTGGCTTTGGGCCTTGCCCGTCAGTACAGCAGCAAACTGCTGTTGCTGTCGGTGGTCGATTTACCCGAGCAGATGCCCGAGCGCGAGGCGCACATGGCCGAAGTGCGCGCCAAAGCCCAGACCTTGGCCCAGACTGTGCGCGACCGGCTGCAGGGCGAAGGGTATCCGACCGACGCGCGCATCGAGGCGGGCAAAGCCGCTTTTGTGATTTGCGATGTGGCCGATGAACTTGGGGCCGCGCTCATCGTCATGGGCAGCCGCGGCCTGGGCCTCATCGAAGAAGGCAAACACCACAGCACCAGCAGCCGGGTGATCCACCTGTCGCCCTGCCCGGTGCTGGTGGTGCCCTGACGGGAGCCCGGAGGGCGGCCTGCTACTGTGGTGGCAACCATGAACGTTCCATCCGCGCACGCCACGCGACCCTACGCGCTGCTTTCGATCGCGGCGGCGGTGGGCACGATCGCCCTCAAATTCGGCGCCTACGCCCTGACCGGTTCGATCGGGCTCCTTTCGGACGCCGCCGAATCGGGGATCAACCTGGTGACCGCCCTGGTCACCTTCTGGGCGCTGACGGTGGCGGCGCGCGCTCCCGATCAGACCCACCCGTTTGGCCACTCAAAAGCGGAGTACTTCTCCAGCGGCCTGGAGGGGGCATTGATTTTGGTTGCGGCGGTGGGGATCGCCGTGAGTGCCGTGGGGCGGCTGTTTGCTCCGCAACCTTTGGAGCAGTTGGGCCTGGGCATGGGACTTTCGCTGGTCGCTACTGCCTTGAATGGCGGTGTGGCGGCCGTGCTGATGGCTGCGGGCAAACGACTGCGCTCCCTTGCCCTACAGGCCGACGCCCAGCACCTGCTCACCGACGTGTGGACTTCCACCGGGGTGGTGGCCGGGCTGGTGCTGGTGCAACTGAGCGGTTGGTTGGTGCTCGACCCGCTGATCGCCCTGGCGGTGGCCATCAATATCGTCTGGGCAGCCCTGCGGTTGCTGCGCGAGGCGGCGGACGGGCTGATGGACCGATCCCTGAGCGACGAGGACACCCGCACGATCGAACAAATTCTGGTTACGCACCGCGAGGGCGGCCTGCAGTTTCACGCCCTGCGCACCCGCCAGGCCGCCTCGCGCCGGTTTATCTCCCTGCACGTCCTGGTACCCGGCGCCTGGAGCGTCCAGCACGGCCACGCCCTGTGCGAGCAGATCGAGCGCGCCATCGAGGCGGCTTTGCCCCACAGTTGCGTCACTACCCACCTCGAACCGATCGAGGACCCGCTCTCGTGGGCTGACGCCGAACTCGACCGTACCCCCCACACGGGCGACCTTCCTGGAGAACCCCGGCGGTGAGCGCGGTGGTGCTGGCCCGCGACATGATGTCTGCGCCCGTGCGCACGCTGCGGCCGGAGATCTCTTTGATGGCGGCCCGTCAGCGCTTGACCCGCTACGGGCACGGAGCGATGCCGGTGGTGGATGCGCCGGGCCGCCTGGTGGGGATTATCTCCCGGCGCGACCTCGATATCGCCCTTTACCACGGATTTGCTGAGGAGCCGGTGGAGCGGTTTATGACCGCGACGGTGCTCACGGTGCCCTCAGACGCCCCGCTCGCTGAGATCGAATCGCTGATGGTCACCTACGATATCGGCCGGGTGCCGGTGCTGGAAGCGGGGCAACTGGTGGGGATCATCACGCGCACCGACCTGCTGCGGCAGCACCACCAGCAGCGCACCGGCGGACTGCCGCTGTACTTGCCTTTGCAGGAGCGCCTTGAAGCAAAACTCAGCTTCCTAAACCTCGATCGGCTCACCCGCGTGGCCGCCGCCGCCGATGCGCTCGATCAGGTGGCTTATCTGGTGGGAGGAGCGGTGCGCGACTTGCTGCTGGGAGAAACCAGCAGCGATCTCGATGTCGTGATCGAGGGCCGCGCCGGGCAAGCCGGAGCCGCCCAGACCCTGGCGCGCACCATTGCCGAGGGCGACAAAACCTTGCGCCTGGAGTGCTTCGAGAAGTATCAGACCGCCGCACTGATCTGGCCCGACGGTTTCGTGCTGGATCTGGCCACCGCCAGGACCGAGTTCTATCCCAGACCGGGGGCCAACCCCGAAGTCGAGAGCGCCTCGATCCGCCTCGATCTCTACCGGCGGGATTTTACGATCAACGCGATGGCCGTCTGCCTGAACGGCCCGCGCGCCTGGCAACTGATCGACTTTTTCGGCGGTTTTGTCGATTTGCGCGAACGCACGGTGCGGGTGCTGCACCCCAATAGTTTCATCGAAGATCCGACCCGCATCTTTCGGGCGGTGCGCTTTGCGCTCAGGCTCGACTTTATGATCGCCCCCCAGACCGAGACGTTTATCGTGCGCAGCGTCTCAGGCGGACTGCACGATCTTTACGGTGGGGAGCGCCTGAAGACTGAACTCGGCTACTTGCTTGCGGCCCCTTTCTGGCTGGAGGGGCTGCAACTGCTGGACCGGCTCGGGGCGCTGCGCTGCGTACACCCGGATTTGCAGCTGACGGAGGCGTTGGCGGCGGGACTGGTGTGGTTGGCGGAGGCGTACCGGACGTTTGCGCCGCTGCGGGCGGCCCTGCCCCAGTTGCGCCTCGACCGGCTATTGCTGGCGGTAGGGCCGGAGGCGGCCGAGAGCCTGCCCCTCGACGGTCAGGCGCACTCCCGCCAGCACAAAGTGCGCTCAGTCCACCCTGCTTTGGCCCGGCAAACCGACTGGTCCGCGGCCGGTCTCCACCGGTACCTGGCAGCCCTCGGCCCGGAGGAATGTTTGCTGCTGGCAAGCCTCTGCGAGGATGGCGAAAGCCGCGAGGCGATTGCCGGCTACCAGCGGCGTCGCCGGGAACCACCCCTGGTGGGCGGCGCTGATCTCAAAGCCCTGGGCCTCAAGCCCGGTCCCGACTTTCGCCGGATTCTCGATGCCGCCACCGTCGCCCAACTCGACGGCAAATTCGTCGATCGCGAAGGGGCGCTTGCCTGGTTGCAAAACCACCTCCGACAGGGCAATCGGGCCTTCGAGAAGCAATGAGAATCAATTGATAATGATAATCGCTCCTGCTATCATCGCCAGGATGGTTGAGCGAGGAGTGACCGGCAATGGCTGGACGGAATTTCTATAGCGAACGTTGGGCCGACCGCCTGCTCCTGGCCCTCGGTTGGGGGCTGGCCGGAACGCTTGCGGTTGTTCAGGAGGCCGTTGCAGTGCCGACGGTGCGCGATCTGGCCGGTACGGGTGACGGGCGGGCGGCGGATTTGCTGGTCCAGGAACCTGGCCCGGCCGCGACCCCTGCTCCGGAACCGGTCGTCCCCGCCGTCGAGCCTGCTGCCCCGCCACCGGCGGTCGCCTCTGAAACCTTTGAACTGGACGATGTGACGGTCACCGGCACCTTTCGCCGCCAGAAGGTGCGCGAGATTCCCGGGAGCGTCTACGTCATCGATCAAAAAGAAATCGAGCAAAAAGGGGCGCGCACGGTGGGGGACGCCCTGCGGGGCGTGCCGGGGGTGGTGAGCAATCTGTCCGGGGCGGGGGCGGATGTGCACAGCACCTACTTCATCCGGGGACTGCCCACCACCAGCACCGCCCTGCTCATCGACGGCCGCTCGATCAACAACCTCAACCAGGAGCACGTCGATCTCAACGAACTGCCGGTGGCGGGGATCGACCGCATCGAGGTGCTCACCGGCGGGGCGACCACCCTTTACGGTTCGACGGCAGTAGGCGGCGTCATCAACGTGATCACCAAGCGCCCCCCCAAGATCTTCGAGGGCAACGTCGAGGTGACCTACGGCAGCTACGGCTACAGCGACTACCGCGCCTACGTGGGCGGACCGCTGGGCGAGAGTGTGCGCTTCAACCTCTATGCCACCTACTTCAACACCAACAACGACTTTTTCTACCGGGTGGAGCGGCCGGGCGGGCCGGTGCCGGTCTTCGAAGACAAGCGCATCAACGGGGCGTTTACCAGCACCAACTACGGCTTCGACCTCGATTGGGACATCACGCCGCGCACGACGCTCAATTTCACCAGTTACTACCGCCAGGGCAGCCGGGGCATTTCGCTGTTCGCTATTCGCGATCCGCGCACGTCGATTCCGGCCAGCGACGAGGAGGGGAATGTCGTCAACCTTTCCGCCGACGAACTGGGCCTCAACGGGGCGCTTTTTCCGCGCATACTGATCGACTACTACGGGTTTGCCGTCACCTCCAACACCCGCCTGGGGGAGGCCGACGACTCGAATTTGCAGGTGCGCCTCTCCTACGACCGGGGTCGCACCACCGAGCAGGAGGTCGAAGAGGGCGAGACCGAATTTGCTACCAACGACATCGGCATCTTCGGCACCCGCGTGCTGCATACCTGGCAGGTGGCCCCGGCCCTCAACTTGAGCTACGGCTTCGACTTTTTGCGCGAGGGCGGCAACTCCTTCGGCAGTGAAAACCCGCTCATTTACGAGGCAGCCATCTCGCAGCCGTCGCTGTTTGCCCTGGCAAGCTACAAACCTGCCGACGACGTGACGGTCACCCTCGGGTTGCGCGGCATCTTCGGCACCCGCGCCACCAGCCGCGAGTTCAACCGCGACTTTAACGGTGCGCTCACCCCGAGCGTCGGAGTGCGCTGGCAGGTGATCCCCCAACTAGCCCTGCGCAGCACCTTCAGCCGCGTCTACAAGACCCCCAACTTTAACGACCTGTTCGGCCGCGGCGAGATCCTGGGCAACCCGGATCTCTTGGCTGAGAGCGGTTCAACTTTCGATGCAGGCATTGACTGGCAGCCCAGCCCGACCAGCCTGATTCGCTTCAGCTACTTTCTCAACGACATCGACAACCTCCAGGGCTACAACCTGATCGAAGAGAATTCGCCCGAAGATCAGCTACTCATCGACAAGTTCGGCTACGAACTGAACGAGCGCGTGCGGGTCAACTTCCCGCGGGTGCGCTCCAGCGGCTTCGAGTTGGCGGCAAGCTGGCAGTTTGCCCCGTACTGGACAGTCTTTGCCACCGAGACCTACACCGATTCGCGGGTGGATCGCGGCTTCAAGCCTGCCTACACCCAGACCCAGTATCCGCTGGTACCTTTTCACAGCGGCCGGGCCGGTTTTTCCTACGACAGCCCCGGCGGTTTTCGCGGGGCACTATTTGTGAATTTCCAGGGCCTGCGCTCCAGCGATCCGCTCCACATCGGCCCGGGCTTTGCCGAACTGAATAGCCCGGCGGGACTCCCCATCGCCAACGCCTTCGCCCTGCCGCCGGGAGCGCTCCTGCCCGGCTACACGACGCTGGATTTTTCTTTTCGGGTGCCTGTGACCGAGAACCTCTCGGTGCTGGGCTACCTCGACAACCTCACCAACACCCGCTACGAGCGCAACTACGGCAACGGCGCGCCGCCCATTAACTTTCGGCTGGGTTTGAAAGCTGCGTTCTAAAAATGAGCACGCAGTGCGGTGGGCCCGGCTTGTTGGACAACTCGATAAGCTGTGCCCCTGCCCTCTAAACTGGTAATCACAAGGAGCAGGGCATGAAACAAACCCGCAAAAGGTACAGCACAGACTTTAAAGCCAAAGTCGCTACCGAGGCGCTGCGGGGCGAGCAGGCCCGAGCGATACAGTCCCCCGATTTCGGGCGGCAGATTACCTTCCTGGGTGACACCGTCCAGGACACAGGTCGCTAAGACCCCACAGAAAAAACCGTTGCCGGGCAGGGCAAACATCCCTTCCCGGCTCAGAAGTAGGAGGCTCCTTTGCAGACAACGGAATCGGTTGACCGGCAACCTGACTCTTTGACGCTACCAACGCTGATTGAAAGCTATATCGATGCCTTCAATCGACACGATCTGACGAATCTAGGCAAGTTATTTCATCCACAGGCCGTCCTTGTGGCGCCCATCAATGTGCAAGTGAAGGGCCGCGAAGCAATCGTCGAGCATATTGCCTGCAAGGCGCGGGGAATGTCCATCGAACCCGAGGCCGTTGCGGTTGAGGAGGACATCGTCACCCTCAGCGGCCAGGCATGTTGTCCAGCCTTTCGCGTGCGCGCCCGCTGGCATTTTCGGATTGTCCACGGTTTGATTGCCCGGCTGCATTTGCGGCTGGTGGCCTCGATGCAAGAACTCTTGCCCCTCAAGGACGCGGGTTACGGCGAATAAATTCAGCGCACCCGCAGTGGCTCGAGCAGGGTCAACTGCAGCGGCTGATCGCCTTTGATGAACACCACCGGGGTGCTGGCGACCGCGGCCCCTACGCCAGCCCCCAGCCCCCCCCCCGCCAGGATCGGGATCAATCCCAGGCCACCGGTAAATAGCGAGACGATGGCGCCTCCGGCCGCACCGATGAGGGCTCCGCTGCCCGCCTCCGCCCCGACGTTGCGCCTCGGGTCGGTCTGGGTAGGTAAGGCCTCAGTCTGGGCTTTGAAGTTGTAGATCCGGTCTCCAATGGCTACCCGTTCGGCCACGAAGCGCGAGCCTTCCGGCCAACTGGAGTTGTCGCGCGGTTCACGGCTCGCGGTGGCCGGATCTTCGGGCTCCTTGGCCGCCACGGGCCTGAACGATCCCCAGACGGTACTGCCCTTGGGGATCACGACGTCCCCGGAGCCATCGCGCACGTCGTCGGACACCTGTAGCGTCATCGCCAGGGTGTCCGATGGGTTGTAGACCAGTTCGCGCACCGCCGAGGCGTTAAACTGGGCGCCCTGGGGCAGGTCGTACTGGCTGGTGATCACCTCGAATTTGGGCACTGCTGCGGGAGAGGCCGTCGGTGAGGCTGTCCCCGGTGTCACGGCTGCAGGTGCTGCGGGAGTGCGCGGCGACACCTGGGGCGGCGGCGGGATGATGCGCGTCGGCCCGGGTGAGCTGAGCGAGGGCGGGTTGGGGGCGGGTTTAGAGAAATTGAACTCCCTGGCGGCAACCGTCATCGGGGCCAGCAGACAGCTCGCACTGAAAATAGCGGCGATAGCCCGACGCATAAAGCCTCCACACAAAATGCGCTAAGGGGTTTGAAATGGCGCAAACCTGCACCGAGATTACCACAAGAACTAGATATGGTGTGCAACTTTACCCTTGTCGGGGAGCAGTCGCTATCGGTGGCCGAGCCCGGATAGGCTCCCCCTGGGAGCCGAAAAATGGTAGTCTCACCAACACCACCGGCTGGCATCGGGTGCTAGTTAGTGGTCTGTTTCGGTTGCGGTGGAGAAAATAGATTGAAAAAGATAGAAGCAATTATCAGGCCTTTCAAGCTTGATGAGGTCAAGATTGCCCTGGTCAACGCGGGCATCATCGGTATGACCGTCAGCGAAGTGCGCGGTTTCGGCCGTCAGAAAGGTCAAACCGAGCGCTACCGGGGCTCGGAGTACACGGTGGAATTTTTGCAGAAACTCAAAATCGAAGTGGTGGTCGACGATGGTCTAGTCGATCTGGTGATGGACAAGATCATGGTGGCTGCTCGCACTGGCGAAATTGGCGACGGCAAAATCTTTGTCTCGGACGTCGCTCGGGTGGTGCGCATTCGAACTGGTGAGCGCGACGACGAGGCGCTCTGATGCCCAGCCGGGTGTCAGTCGGCTTCTCTGACACCTGATGCTTAGAGCCCCAATGCATTCTCAAAGCGCTCGAAATCAAAATGGCGTTCGAGTAGCTGCTGAATGCGATCGACTTTGGCCGCTTCGCGAAAGCGTGCCTGGCCGAAGAGGCGATCGACAAGCTCGGTGGTGGCGAGGGTGTCGTGACTGACGGTGAGAACCGGCACCTGCAGTTCTTCAGCGCGCGCCAGGACCATCTGGGAGGGGGCGAGGTAGCCGGTCAGCACCAGGCAGGTGGTCGAAGTCTCCAGGGCCGCAAGCTGGATGTCGGTGCGATCTCCGCCGGTAATCACAGCTTTGTTGGTGGCGTTGCGAAAATATTTGAGGGCGGCGCTGCCGCTCATCGCCCCGATGTGCACCGATTCGACCATCTGATCGAGTCGCTCGCGGCAGCAGAGCACCTCCGCACCCAGAGTCCCCACCAGTTCGCCGACGCTGACGCTTTTGAGAGTGGTATCGGCGGGCAGGATGCCGAAGATGCCGATGCGCTGGCGCTCCAGAAACGGCACCAGTACGCCGCCCACATCCTCCTGCTGATCGGCGGGCACATCGTTGAGGATGACCCCCGCCAATCGATTGCCCAACTGCAAGTGCAAGATGAGCAACTGATCGATGACTAGATCTTCTTCATAGCGGCAGACCAACAGCACGCGGGCGGGCAACTGCTCGGCGAGCACCTGCAGCGTCAGACCAAAAACGGCCCCCTCCTGGGGGGCGCCGGCCCCTTCGATAAGGCGCACCAGTCCCGGTTCCTCGGGGGCAAAATCGCGCAGCCGCTCGCGGTAGTCGACCGTATCCTCACCGCTCAGGCGGCGGCGGACGCTGGCGCGGTCCAAAAAGACCAAGGGCGCAGGCGGTGGAATCGAAGCGCCCAGATACTCGCTCATCAGCACGCAGTCGGCGTCGCGCCACTGCCCGGCCGCCTCCACGGCGATGGTGCCCAGGGGCTTGGCGTAGATCACCTGCCGGCCCGCTGCGCGCAGATGCAGGCCGAGGCCGAGGGCGATGGCGGACTTGCCGCTGCAGGGGGTGGTCGAACCGATCAGCAGATTCATGGGGACCGATGGCGAGGTGTGTTGGAAAAGAGTCTAGGTGAGGAGCGCCCACAAAGGCTATAAATCTGGGTTGGTCTTCGCAGGAGCGCCGATGTTTGGACGGTTGGTGGTCTTCGATCTCGACGGTACGCTCATCGATTCGGAAGGGGGGATTGTGCTGGCTATGGAGCGCACGGCCCTGGCCCTGGCCCTGCCTGTGGGCACCGTCGAGCGCTGGCGCAAGCTCATCGGCATGCCCCTGCGCGAGCAGATGCCCGCGATTTTGCCCGCGGAGCGGCTCGCGGAAGCGCCCCGGGTGGTGGAGTGCTACCGTGAGGTTTACCGCGAAATCATGCTGCCTATGAGCCGCCCCTTCGCCGGCACCGACGCCCTGGTGCGCGACTTGCACCGTCGCGGGGTAAGGCTGGCCATCTGCTCAGGCAAGCGCGGCCGCTCGATTCGGGAGGTGCTTGGGCAGGCGGGCTGGTCAGACCTTTTTGAAGCGATCGTCTCCCCGGATGAGGTGAGTCGGGGCAAACCCGACCCCGAATCGCTCAAGCTCGCCCTTGCCCTCACCGGCTTCGGGGTGGGCGAAGCGCTGATGGTGGGTGACACCACCCTCGATATCGAAATGGCCCGTGCCGCCGGGGTGGCCTGCTGTGCGGTCACCTGGGGTACCCACGGGCGCGAGGAGTTGGCCTCTGCCCGGCCGGACCACTGGGTCGAGACGGTCGAAGAACTGGCCGGGCACCTCGACCGCTGGTTGAGCTAGAGAGCCGTCAAGTCGTGTTCGGCCTTGAGAGTTCAGCTCTGCAGCGGCCCCGCTGACGAAGAAATAATTCGCATGCTGGAGATATGCACTTCAACGGTTTGGCGAGAAAAGACGCGTTGGCGCTCCTAAAAGTGCAGCCTCTCATTTGCCCGTGGCCGTGCGATGGGTCAGGCAACCGAACGAGCCCCTTATCATGGTGTTCTGAACACCTGAATGCGCCATGCTGGAGTATGACATTGTGATCGTTGGCGGGGGGCTGGCCGGTTCCCGCGCTGCCGTCGAGATTGCCCGCACCGATAACCGCCTGAGAGTGGCCCTCGTCTCGAAGGTGCACCCGATCAGAAGCCATTCGGTGGCCGCCCAGGGGGGGATCGCCGCTGCCCTGCAAAACGTCGATCCGAACGACAACTGGCTCACCCACGCCTTCGACACCGTCAAAGGAGCCGATTATCTGGCGGACCAGGACGCCGTGGCCGTGCTCACCCAGCAGGCTCCCCAGGTAATTATTGATCTTGAGCACATGGGGGTACTCTTCTCGCGGCTGCCGGACGGACGCATCGCCCAGCGGCCCTTCGGCGGGCATACCCACCAGCGCACCTGCTATGCCGCCGACAAGACCGGACACGCCATCCTGCACGAACTGGTGAGCCGGTTGTTCCAGTACAAAGTGCCCATCTTCGAGGAGTGGTACGTTCTGGAACTGATTGTCGAAGAGGGCGAAGCGCGCGGATTGGTGATGTTCCACATTCCCACCGGCCGCATCGAAGTCGTGCGCGCTAAGGCAATTTTGTTTGCCACCGGCGGCTACGGCCGCGTCTTCAACACCACCTCCAACGACTACGCCTCCACCGGCGACGGGCTGTGCCTGGCGGCGATGGCCGGTCTGCCGCTGCAGGACATGGAATTTGTGCAGTTTCATCCGACTGGACTGTACCCGGTGGGGGTGCTCATCTCCGAGGCGGTGCGCGGCGAGGGTGCTCACCTGATCAACGACGCGGGTGAGCGCTTTATGGCGGGTTACGCCCCGAGCCGCATGGAACTGGCCCCCCGCGATATCACCAGCCGCGCCATCGCCACCGAAATTCGCGAAGGCCGCGGCGTCGGCGGCGGACGTTACGTCCACCTCGATCTCAGGCACATGGGCAAAGAAAAGATCCTGGAGCGGGTGCCCTTCGCCCACGACGAAGCCCTGCGCCACCTGGGCATCGACGTGGTCTACGAACCGATGCCCGTGCGCCCGACCGTGCACTACTCGATGGGGGGGATTCCCACCACCGTCGATTGCCAGGCGCTGGCCGCCCACGGCCAGGTGATGGAAGGGTTCTTTGCCGCCGGGGAGTGCTCGTGCGTTTCGGTGCACGGCGCCAACCGCCTGGGGAGCAACTCGCTGCTGGAGTGCGTAGTCTACGGGGCGCGGGCGGGGGCGTCTCTAGCCCGCTACGTGCAGGATCGCCGCTTTCCCAATGTGGACGAAGCGCGCCACCGCCGGGTGGCGGAGCAAGGCATCCAGAATCTGCTCGACCAGCCGGGCAGTTTGCGTATCGACGCGCTGCGCCGCGAGTTCCAGGACACCCTCACCGACCACTGCTCGATCTTTCGCGACGAGCAGATTCTCAAGACCGGTCTGGAGAAAATTCAACAGCTCAAAGCCCGCTACGGCGACATTCGCCTCGACGACAAAGGCAAACTTTACAACACCGAGATCACTGAGGCTTTTGAGTTGCGCAGCCTGATCACCGTGGGCGAGATCATCGTGGCAAGTGCCCTGGAGCGGCGCGAATCGCGCGGTGCCCACTCCCGCAGCGACTACCCCGAGCGCAACGACGCCGAGTACCTCAAGCACACCCTCGCCTACCGCGAAGGGGACGCCCTGCGCATCGACTACCGGCCGGTAGATCTCAGCCTGCAGGCGGTCGATCCCGAGCGCTTCACCCCCCAGGCGCGCAAGTACTAACCACCATGGCTATCCGGGTGACCGTCGGCGCCGAGGACCAGCCGCGCCTGGAGGACATGGAATTTTTGGGGGAACAGCTGGCGCGCTTCAACGCCGAGCAGGCCGGGGAAGACAACTTTCGGCGGCTGGCGCTTTTCCTGCGCGCCGAGGACGGCTCGATTGTGGGCGGCCTGGTGGGAGCAACTTACTGGCAGTGGCTCTACGTCGACTTGCTGTGGGTGGACGAGCGCTTGCGGGGACAGGGTTACGGCGGACAATTGCTGGCTGCAGCCGAGCAGGAAGCGCGCGAGCGCGGTTGTCTGGGGGCATTTTTGGACACGTTCAGTTTTCAGGCACCGTCGTTCTACCTGCGCCGCGGGTACGTGGTCTGCGGCGAGGTGGCCGACTTTCCCACAGGCCACCGGCGCTACGGGCTCAAAAAAAATCTGCAATCCGATTAAAAAGCAGTGTGCCGGTCCAGGCGCATTGCCCACTCAAAACTACGCCGTAGTCGACGCGCATCGTGCAGGCCCTATAAGAGTAAACCCATCCCACCCGCCAAGCCTCGTTCTCGGTCGTGCTGCTAAGTCCGGGGGGTGTCGGGGGGCTGGCAGCCCTCCGGTCGGTGTTGTCCTCGGCTCCAGATGTCCATGAAAAAGTTCGTAGCGAATACCCGGTTCTCCCTGGTAACGCACGTACTCTTCGAAAGTCATCGTTTTGCCTGAAGGCTCGGACGCGGCGGTTTGAATCATCGGCGGCTCCCACGCTGCGGGGCGTTGTGATCAATTATCCACTTCGAGCCGCCGACATTCACTGTTTCAACTGGGCAAGAGTTGCGATTCGCCGTCGGGGATCGTGAACGATTGCAGGGTAAAACTGGCCGAGACCGTCTCGGTGATCGTCTCGACGGCCCGGTAGCTCACCTGCATCGATTCGCGCGTCAGCACCGCCTTGGTGTAGACGTGATACTTGAGATCGATGTACTCGATATACGGGTTGGACTGCTGCAGCAGCGGTCCGGCCAGCGCCGTCGGATCGAAAAGGCCGCCCAACAGCTCGAAGACGCCCGCCGAGCTGACCGAGCCGCCCACCACCTCCACCGCCACCGGCGGGCTCGCCGGATCGGTGAAATCGGGCTTGAGGACGCCCGCGTAGCAGTTGTGGATATCGCCGGTCCAGACCACGACGTTGCGGATTTGCTTGTCGGCAATAAACGAAAGCAGCTCGGTGCGCTCGGCAGGATAGCCGTCCCAGGCATCCAGGTTGATGTAGAGCGTCAGCCCATTGGCCTCGGAGACGACATCGCCCTCGACGCGGCGCGGGCGGCCGAAAAAGCGCGGCGGCTTACCCGTGGGCCGACCGTCCGTGCCGATGTCAAACGCCACGAAGCGCACCAGCATCATTTCGTTGAGCAGCACCTTCCAGCGCGCCTGTGAACCGAGCAAATTTTTCTTGAGCCAACTGCGCTGCTGATAGCCCAGCATCGTGCGCGAAGGATCTTCGAGTTCGGGACAACCGGGGCTCAAAAAGTCGCTGGCACAGACCACACCGTCGCGAAACTGGCGCAAGTCGAGCACGAACAAATCCGCAAGAGCACCAAAGGAAAGCTTGCGGTAGAGCCGCACCACCGCCTTGTCGTCCACGACCGTAAGGGGAGTGACCGGCTCGACGGGCAGGTACTCCAGAAAGGCCGTGTAGCCCGCGAGTTGGCGCGCCTTTTGCTCCTCGCTCACCAGGTCGCGACCGGCGTAATTGTTGAATACCTCGTGGTCGTCCCACAGGTGGATCCAGCAGAACAGACGCCGCACCTCGCGAAAGTCAGGATCGCTCAAGTAGAGCTTGTACTTGGCGCGGTACTCTTCGAGGGTCTTCGCCTCACCGCCGCCAATCGTGTCCTCGCGCACCTGGCCGTTCTGGAAGCCCGCATCCCCCGTCTCGTAAATGTTGTCGCCCAAGTGAATGCAGTAGTCGGCGTCGTCGTCCTGGCAGATGGCGGCATAGACCGTGTAGAAGCCCTGGGTATAATCCTGGCAGGAGACATAGGCAAAGGTCAGTTGTTCGACACTGCTGTCGGGATCGGGGGCAGTCCTGGTGCGGCCGGTGACGCTGGTGTAGCCAGTATCGGTGGTGAACCGGTAATAGTAGCGCGTAAAAGGCTCCAGACCACCGGTGCGCATCTTGACGGTGAAGTCGTGGCCGACGTCCGTGGTAACACTGCCCTGGACAACTACGGAGGCAAAATCCTCCGTCAGGGCAACTTCGAAATGGACCGTCAGCGGTCCGCCGTTCTGAAACGCCTCCGGCACCCGTGTCCAGAGCACGACCCCATCGGAGCGCGGTTCGCCCGAGGCGACGCCATAGTCGTCGGCACCCTGGGCGGCGGCCCGGCGCCTCGCATTGGCAGACAGCAACAGCGCCGGGGCGACCAAGGCGCCTTTGATTACCGTGCGGCGATTGAACATCGGACACGCTCCAGGGCAGGAAGGAAAGAGCAACGCTACTGCTGCAGCATTAAGGCCCCGTTAAGGCATGGGTCCATACCGGCTTAGGGCCACCGATAGTACTTGCTCAAACACCCTAAAAGACTCACAGCAGACGGGCCGTGGGCGTTCAGCAGAGCACTGCGCGGCTCGTGCCAATCGAGAAATATGCGCAGATATTCCCCAGGCATAAACGGCAGCCGCTCGGCCCACTCTATCGCGACTATCGTCTGGGCGTCCCACATTTCCTCCAGGCCAAGGGCAGGCACCTCCTCGGGAGATAGCCGGTACAGATCGACATGGACGAGCGGCCGTGTTGCCTGCGGGTACTCTTCGATGAGGGCGAAGGTGGGGGAGGTGACCGGTTCCTCGATGCCGAGCGCTGCGGCCAATCCTTGAATGCAGGTTGTCTTGCCCGCACCGAGATCGCCGTCGAACAGCAGCACCACGCCCGGCTGCCAGCACTCGGCCAACCGCGCCCCCAGCGTTCGCGTCGCCTCGGCGTCGGGCAACAGGATTTTCATCGCCGAATGTGACAACATTGATACAAAGGCCCGTTTCCGAAGCGGCAGTGCAAACGATCTTACTGGTGGATGGCTACAACGTGGTCGGGGCCTGGCCCAGACTGATTCGGCTGCGCGACCGCCACAGTCTGGAGGCGGCCAGAAACGAGCTTGTCGAGCAACTGGCAGGCTACGCGAGTTTTCGCGGTTACCGCGCGGTGCTGGTCTTCGACGCCCAGTTGGTCACCTCGCCGCTGGTGCGCGCGAGCGAGACGCCGCACCTTGAAGTGTGCTTCACCGATTACGAACAGACCGCCGACAGTTTTATCGAGCAGTACAGCTACCAGTTGCTGCGCGAGAACCGCCGCCGTCGGGTGATGGTAGCCACCTCCGACCGGGCGCAGCAGGTGCTCGTACTTGCCCAGGGGGCCGACTGGCTATCCTCCGAGCAACTGCTTAAAGAAGTAGAAGCCGCCCGCCGCCAGCTACGCGAGGATCTGCGCAACCGCAAAGCCCGGCCGGGAAATAAACTGGCCGACCGACTCGATCCGACGGTGCGCGACAAACTTGCCCGTTGGCGCTTCGGCGAATAGGACGTCTCCAGTGTGGCTTGCCATCAACATCGGCAACAGCCGCCAGCATTGGGGCTGGTTCACCGGAACGCAGCTGGTGCAGGCATTGGATTTTCCGCTGAGTCACTGGGACGCGCAGGCTCTGACTCCGGCCGAGCAAATCGTAGTCGCCTCGGTAACGCCCGCTCACCTGGAGCGCTGGCGCACCTTGCCCCATGTCCGTATCCTGAACCTCGCGGATGTGCCCCTATCCGGTACGTATTCCACCCTCGGAATCGACCGGGCACTGAATTTAATCGCCGCCGCCGACGCTTACGGTTGCCCGGCCCTGGTGGCTGACTTCGGAACCGCCATCACCCTGAGTGCGGTTGATAAGTTCGGCCGCTTTTGTGGCGGGGCCATCCTGCCGGGGCTGGGCACGCAGCTGCGTGCCCTGGAACATTTCACCGCCGCCTTACCGGTGGTGGACTTGCCCGAACCTTGGCCGCCATTATTGGCCCACACTACCGAAGCGGCAATTCAAAGCGGTGTGGTGCGGGTGACCCTCGCTGGTCTTGCGCAGTTTCTCGAATCTTGGAAGCGGCAGTATCCGAATGGCATAAGCGTAGCCACCGGCGGCGACAGCGAGCGCGTCCACCGGTGGCTACCGGATCTGTTCGATGTACAGGACACCCATCTCACCTTGCGGGGGATCTGTGTGACCGTCCGGGGTGCCGATTAGCCCTGATCTGTCAGACATGGGTGAAACGTTAATGTCTCGTGGGCTGAAACGCCCTGCCTTCGTTGAAAAGTCTCAATATGATAGATCAGGGTTAGATGGCGACAAAGCCGCTAAGGCTTCTCTACTTCCTTCTTCACTTCACTGGTCTTTTCTCTGGTCTCTTTGGTCTCTTTGCCCGCTTCGGAGCGCTGGGTCTTGGCACGCTTGTCGGATTCGACCTGGCGCTCGCGCATCTCACCCATGCTGTTGCTGTCTTCTTTGGTTGTCGTCTTGGTCTGGGCTCCGGTTTTACTCTCGGTCTTTTCCATCGAACCGGTCTGGGCCATCGCTTGCGGGGCGAAGCTGCCGATGAGTGCGACACCGGCAAGAAGAGCGACAAACTGGCGCATCTGGGGACTCCTTAAATGCCACTGCGGCAAACGGTACTCGGTCCAATAGTGCAGCCTTTGTCGTCGAAGCCGATTCCGCCTGGAGGCAGAAACATCCGAGCCCCAAAGTAGACATCGTTCCGTCCCCTGGGCTGTGAAAATAGAAACCCCCGCAGGCGGGGCTGCGGGGGTTTGGCCGGTCGGCGAAGACAGCTCTTCGCTATTTGCGCGTGAGACAGATGGGTGGGGAGGGCTTTTAGCGCCTTGGTGCCGTCCATCAGCCAGACCAAGCCCTTGGCTGCGTCGGGATGACGCTAGACAATGTCCAGCTTACGGTCACCGTTGAAATCGCCGGTGCCGGCCATCTGCGATGGCAGATGACCGAGCGGGGGCAAGACAACTGTGGACAGGCGCGGACAGCCCTCCGAACTTTCGAATACCCAGCTAGAGATGGAATTACGACAAAAAATTCTCAACCGGTACGCGGCGGTCGCGACGAGGGCACCGTGGCACCGGGAAACCCAACTTAAACTGAACCGTCAGCGGTAGCGCGGACAGTCTGCTTCAGCAAATCAACAAACCTGCAAAAAACCGGCGCGGGCTCACTTGTTCTCGGACTGGACCCAGACAATCACCAGAAAGCCGCAGCAGACTAGGACCAGCAAAGCAATCGCAAGCAGTGCAATGTTCATAGAATCTCTATCGCCTCAGGCGCGCGTCCTCCACACAGGATATCACCAGGGAGCGCTACCGGCGACGATCAGGGCTTCGAACGCACCCGTACCTCACCACCGATTAGCGTCTGGCAGGCCAGGCGGTAGGAGAGAGGCTTCTTGCGCAGCTTCTGATCCTCCACGGGTGTGCGCTCCGAACAGTGTTCCATGCCCGAGAGAATATCGACGATGCAGGTGCCGCATTGGCCCACCCCACCGCAGTTGAGCACCTTGGCCATACCCTTATAAAGATCGATGCGTTCTTCGAGCATCGCATCGCGCAGGATCGTACCGTCCATCACATAGGCGGTCGTGCCCTCGGCTTCGAAATGGATCGTGGCCATCTTCCCTTTGCCTTCGGAGTCTCAGCTGACGGGAAACGGCAACTCCCCTTGGTCCCCGGCTGTGTTACGGAGCGGCAAAGGGCCGTAAAAAAGAGTTGCACTCTTGCTGAGCATTGGTTACACTTCTTTATACTGTTTTCCAATAGCTGGGGCAACCACAAAAGCGGACCGCGTTGGTAAAGGCAGTATAGGCGCTTTGGACAGCAGGATCCTGGTTGCTTCTGGAGTAGTTTAAGGAGGACTAGATCGATGGGACTACCTTGGTATCGGGTGCACACCGTTGTCACCTCAGATCCAGGACGGTTGATTTCGGTACACCTGATGCACACGGCACTGGTGGCCGGTTGGGCGGGCTCGATGGCGTTTTTTGAAGCGTCTGTCTTCAATCCTGAAGATCCCGTTCTCGACCCGATGTGGCGGCAGGGAATGTACGTCATTCCGTTTATGGCCCGCCTCGGCGTAATCAACTCCTGGTCCGGCTGGTCGGTCTTCGGTCCTTTTACGGCCGACGGTCTGGGCAACCGGATTGACCCCAACGTCGCCAACGTCGGCTTCTGGTCCTTCGAAGGGGTTGCCGCGGCCCACATTGTACTCTCGGGTCTGTTGTTCCTCGCGGCCTGCTGGCACTGGGTCAACTGGGATCTCGAACTGTTTCGCAACCCCCGCAACGGCGAATTGGGTCTGGATTTGCCCAAGATCTTCGGCATCCACCTGCTCCTTTCGGGGCTTGCGTGCTTCGGCTTCGGTGCTGTGCACATGCAAACCATCGGCATGTGGGTCTCAGCTGACCCGATCTACATCGATCTGGGCAAGTACGGCAATTTGCTGCAAGGCATGAATCCAGAAGCCCTGGGGGTCGTAGTACCGACCGGATTTGCCTGGGGTGCGGATGGATTTAACCCTTACAACCCGGCGGGGATCGCCGCCCACCACGTCGCCGCCGGCATCGTCGGCATCCTGGGTGGTATATTTCACATCGCGGTGCGTCCACCGGAGCGGCTCTACCGTGCCCTGCGCATGGGCAACATCGAGACGGTTCTGGCAAGCGCCCTGGCGGCGGTCTTCTTTGCCGCCTTCGTGGTGGCCGGTACCTTCTGGTACGGCACCGCCACCAACCCGGTGGAGCTGTTCGGGCCGGTGCGCTACTTCTGGGATGCCCAGGTCTACGACAAGAAAATTAACGAACTGGTGGCCGCCAACATGGCCAAGGGCATGAGCCGCGCCGAGGCCGAGAACGCCGTGCCGTTGCGCCTGCGGTTCTACGATTACGTCGGCAACAGCCCCGCCAAGGGCGGTCTGTTCCGCGGCGGCCCGATGAACAACGGCGACGGTGTGGCGACCGGATGGCTCGGTCAGCCCATCTTCAAGGACAAAGAGGGTCGCGAACTGCGCGTCGTTCACCTGAACACCCTCTATGAGACCCAGCCTGTCGTCCTCGTCGACAAGAACAACATCCCCCGCGCCGACATTCCGTTCCAGCGCTCCGAATCGCAACTGAGCTTCGAGCAGACCGGCGTGACGGTTTCCTTCGTGGGCGGTAAGCTCAACGGCCAGAGCTTCGAAGATCCGGCCCAGGTCAAGAGCTACGCCAAGCGCGCCCAGCTCGGTGAACTCATCGAGTTCGACACCAAGGATGCCGACGGTGTCTTCCGCACCAGCACCCGCGGCTGGTTCGTTCTGGCCCACGGTATCTTCGCGCTGCTGTTCTTCTTCGGGCACATCTGGCACGGGGCACGCACGCTCTTCCTGGATGTGTTCACCGGCGTCGACCCGACCCGTCAGGAAGAAGAATTTGAATACGGCGTATTCAAGAAGCTGGGCGACCCGACCACCCGCAAAGATGAGACCGAGGCGGCCTAGCTTAGGATGAACGGGGCGCGCGCGCCCCCGGCCGTTGTTTTTGCCCTTGCCACGGTTACTTTCAGAGGAGCACTCTCGATATGGGTTCGAGCGGTATCACCACCATCACCTACGTCCTGATTCTGGCCCTCATCATCCTGGCCATCTTCTTTGCCGTCTTCTTTCCGGAGAAGAAGAGCAAATAACCAGGTTTGCGGAAAATCGGACGAACGCGCAAAAGGCCACCCATTGGGTGGCCTTTTGGCTGGGTGCGGTAATGCGCGCCAATCCTCTCGAACCCGGCACCTAAAAGCGATTAATCCTCGTGCATCTCAAAAGGATCGGCCAGTTTCTTGGAGGGCGGACCGAAGGCCGTGTACACGGCGAAGGCCGTGACCAGTACCAGTGACACCAGAATGCCGACGACGAAAACCTGCGCTACGGTCATGGCTGTTTCGAAATGTGAACTTACCCCTCCAGTGTGTCAGGTTTGCCGACAGCGTGCAACCGGAGGCTCCTGCGATCGCTTCGATAAAAAAAGGCGCGTTTAAGTTGGGTCTCGATAAAATACGTATAATTTAGAAACATTCATTGCGACAGGTGCACTGATGGCCCGTAGGACCTGGTTAGGAGACCGACTGAAGCCGCTCAACTCCGAGATTGGCAAGGCCAGCCCCGGTTGGGGGACCACCCCGATCATGGGAGCTTTGATTGCCCTTTTTGGTGTCTTTCTCATCATCATCCTGCAGATTGCCAACAACTCCTTGCTTCTTGAAGGCGTCAACGAGGGCGTGCCGCAAAGCCCGGCCGCTCAGGGTTACGGTTATTACCCACAGTCGCGCTAATCTTTTGGAGCATCGCCCCTGTCCCTGGGTGGGCAGGGGCCTGCTCTATACTTGACGAAGCGAGAAGGTCACTTCGATGGAACTGTTCGGTGTCGGTCCGCTGGAGCTGTTGGTGATCGGGACGGTCGCCCTGCTGGTTTTTGGACCCAAAAAGCTGCCGGAATTGGCGCAGAACGTCGGCAAAGTGATGCGCGGGCTCAAGGACGTTTCGCGCGACTTCGAGCGCGAGGTCAAGCGCGAATTTGCCGAGCCCCCGGCGACGCAGACCACTCCCAACCGGTCCTACGACGTCGTTGAGTCGGTGCAGCAACCGCCTCTTGAGATCAACGACGCGGCGAAGCAGCCGGAGAAGCAGCCCTAGGGGGCGCCTGCCAGACGGCGCTGGTACCCTCGCGGCGCGCGTCGCTTGCCCCCACGAACCGGCCTTCGTACTGAACCGCCTGGACGTTGCCCATCGCATCGATGGCGCGCAGCTCATAACCCAGGGCGGAGAGCGCTTCCTCGGCCACAGAATAAGCTTTTTCGACAAACAATCGGTCGGGCTGCCATTGGTGATGGATGCGCGGAGCGTTCACTGCCTCCGGCAGGGGCAATTTGTAATCAAGCACGCCCAGAATCGTCTGCAACACAGCGTTGGTGATAAACGCCCCGCCGGGGCTACCCAGAGCGATCCAGGGTCGCCCGTTTTTAAGCAGGATCGTCGGGGTCATCGAGGAGAGCGGCCGCTTGCCGGGGGCGATGGCGTTGGCCTTGCTGCCCACCAGGCCGAACAGGTTGGGCACGCCGGGGGCGACGGCGAAATCGTCCATCTCGTTGTTGAGCAGGATGCCCGTTTTGGGGGCGACCACCGCCGCACCAAAGCCGCCGTTGATGGTCTGGGTGAGGGCCACGGTGTTGCCGTCGGCGTCCATGGTGCTCAGGTGGCTGGTGTTTTCGACCGGCCGCGGGCCTTCCCAACTCTGGAATCCGGCCAGGAGGGCGGGGCTGAGCAAGCTGCCCGGCACGATCTGGGTTGAAGGGGTGGCCCGTCCGAGGGAGATCGTTTTTTTCTGGGCCGCCCCGTAGCTTTTGGCCACCAGCGCGGCGAGAGGCACCGGCACGAAGGCCGGATCGCCGTAGAAGCGCGAGCGGTCGGCGTAGGCGCGGCTCATCGCCTGAGCGGTGAGGTGGGTGCGCAGGAGCGGCGTCTGGGCCGCCAGATTAAAGTTTTCGAGGGTATTGAGCATCTCCAGGAGCACTCCGCCGCTGCCCGGTGGCGGCATCGTCACCACCGGCACCCCCCGGTAACTGCCCACCAGGGGCGTGCGCCAGATGGGGCTGTAGTTTTCGAGGTCGGCGCGCGAGACCAGCCCGCCGCGCTCAGCCATCGCTGCCGCCATCGCCGCCGCCGTCTCGCCCCGATAAAAACTGTCTCCGCCGCTGTTGACCCATAGCTGGAGGGTGCGGGCCAGGTCCGGCTGCTGCAGACGATAACCCGCCGGGGGAGCTTTACCCTCCACCAGAAAGATGCGACTTGCCTCCGGGTCGCGCCCCAGCCGTGCGGCCGCAGCCTCGATCCGGCCGCGCACGAGATCGCTGAGTAGAAAACCTTCCCTGGCCAGGCGGATGGCAGGTTCAGCCAGGGTTACCAGCGGCAAGGCCGCGTAGGCTTGCTGCAATTTCACCAGCCCTGCCGCCTGGCCGGGCACCCCCGCCGCCCGGTAACCGTCGAGCGACAGCCGGGGGATCACCTTGCCCGCCCTGTCGAGATACATCGCGGCGGCGGCTTGGCCCGGGGCCGCTTCGCGAAAATCGAGAACGCGCGCCTCGGCGGTCCGCCCAAGCCACACCAGCGCGAAGCCGCCCCCGCCGATTCCCGAGGACTGCGGCTCGACCACCCCCAGGGCGAGGCTCGCGGCGATGGCGGCGTCGATGGCGTTGCCGCCTTTGCGCAGCATCTCGACGCCCGCCTCGGTGGCCAGAGGATGGGCGGTGCTCACCACGCCATCGCGAGCGACCGCGGGCGCGGCGGATCCGAGGACAAAGGCAGTCAGCAACAGCAGCGTTCGGCGGTTCAAAAGGCGATTCCGAAAATGTTCCGAACCAGGTGTAACATACCGATGCATGCCGCGTCGGTTCCACTCAGATCCGCTATCCTGACAAAATGCTTCGATCCTGTCGGTATCCGCTGGTATTCGCACTGCCGCTCATGGGGCTGTTGGTTTGGTACAACCCGGCGGCGGCCCTGACCCTGCGGGTGGCCGCCGCCGGACAGACGCTTGAAATCGAAGACGGCGGCAAGTTCGACCGGGAGCAACAAACCGGCACTATCCGCTACGAGGGCGAGGTGGGCGAGGTGGAGGTGCGGTTGCTGCTTGTCGAGCAAAGCACCCCGACTAAAGAGCACAGCCTCACCCTGAGCGGCGTACCCGGCGGGGAAGGGCCACTACCGGCCCTGACCAATGCCGGTGAACCGGGCGAAATTACCGTGGCTTTTGCCAGTTCGACCTTCGAGGCCATCGGCCCGCGCACGCGCACCACGTTGCGCTACCAGGGGCAGATCACCGATGTTGAGGACGCGCGCCTCGCCCTCGAAGTGCCCGAAAATCGGCTGAGCGCCACTGCCGGCGGCAAAGCCGCCGGGGAGATTCGTCTCGCGCCCGTCCAATCGGAGGGTGAGGAGTCGAACTTCGATTCGACCGGCGAAGCCGCCGAACTCGATGGCGCAGTGATCAATCTCGGCGCAGTACTGCGTGTCAATCTGGGCTCCGGCGATGCGCTCGCCATCGACGAGGCGCGCGTTGCAACAGCGGCGCTCGAAGCGAACGCCAACCTCGCCTCGCTATTGGGATTCGGAGCGGCGGCGATGGTGATTCTCGCAGCGGTGGCGCTGTTTCTGCGGCCTCGCGCCCGCCGCTAGCCGGGTTGGTCAGTCAGTTTCATGTGTCTTCTACTTCTGGAAGCAAGCGCGAGCCCAGGTACTGCTTGCTCTCAGCACTCGCTTCAAGAAGCCGCCTTTGGGCGGCGCCCGCCAGGCGCAAAGTGGCCTCCACCGCCAGGGTCATAGCACCCAGGGCAAAACCCAACAGCGGATCGGCTTCAGGAGATTTCAAAGAGGTCGGCGCTGTCTGCTTCATGGTGGTATCCGAGAGTCTCCAGAGCTTCGCAGGCATCGAGCTGCACACTCAAATCTGTGTCGCCGAGTGCCCTCTGCAGGCTCGGCACCGCCCGAACGTCGCCGAGCCTGCCCAGCGCCCAAGCGCAGTTGCTGCGCACCACCGCAAACGGGTCCTTGGCGAGGGCAACGCTGAGCGGACCCAGGGCACGCAAGTCCCCCAGTTGACCGAGGGCACTGGCTGCCCACAACCGGACCGCCGGAATATCGGTCATCAGAGCCTCAACAAGCGAATCGAAGGCGCGCGCGTCGCAGCAATTGCCCAGAGCCCAGACCAGGCCCTTGCGGACATATCCGTTCCAATCGCGGTCCAACACGGCGATGAGCGGCTCGACCGCCTCAGAGCACGGATTGCGTCCGACGGCGTAGGCGGCGCTCACCCGCACCAGTGGACAATCGTCGTCCAGCATCTCGATGAGGGCAGGCACGGCGCGCGCATCTTGAATCTCCGAAAAAGCGCGCGCAGCAAGCATGCGCCGGTTGACATCCGCGCCGCGCAGATCCTGCAGCAGTTGCTCAACATCCGGAGGCAGCTCAAGAACCTCGAGCGTGTAAGGTTCCGCCTCGATCAGCTCATCCATAACGCCCATTTTGACACCCTCCACCTGCAATACAGCAGGGTGGAGGGTGCCGCTTTTAAAATTTACTCCCCAGCCCAATCGCGCAGGAGCACCTGACGACGGGGATGGCGCAGCTTGCGCATCGCCTTTGCCTGGATCTGGCGCACCCGCTCGCGCGAGAGGTTGTACATCTCGCCGATGTCGGCCAGGGTGTAGCTGTTGCCGTCGGCCAGTCCGAAGCGCAACTCGATGATGTCGCGCTCACGGGGAGTCAACAGGTGCAACAGCGACTCAATCTGCTCGACAAGCAAATTGTGATCGAGCACCTCCGAGGGGGAAATCGTGTCACTATCCTCGATGAGCTGCACCAGTTCGGTGTCTTCTTCTTTGCCGACTTTGACGTGCAGCGACAGGGTGCGTCGGCCGGCATCGAGGATCTCATCGAGCTTGTCGATGTCAAGCTCGAGGGCCTCGGCCATCTCGGACTTGGTTGGTTTGCGCGCCAGTTCCTGGGTAAGTTGCCGACGAACGCGCTTGACCTGGTTGAGTTTCTCCACCATGTGCACCGGCAAACGCACCGTGCGCGACTGCGAGGCGATGGCACGGGTGATCCCCTGGCGAATCCACCAGTAGGCGTAGGTCGAGAACTTGAAGCCGCGCTCGAAGTCGAACTTCTCCGCCGCCCGCATCAGGCCGATGGCCCCTTCCTGAATCAGATCTAGAAACGGCACGCCGCGGTTGAGATATTTTTTGGCAATCGACACGACCAGCCGCAGGTTCGCCCGCACCAGGCGGCGCTTGGCCGCTTCCGCCTCCGGCCCCCCGGTGGCAATCACCTGGGCCAGCTCCACCTCTTGCTCGGAAGTGAGCAGCGGATAGCGAGACATTTCGCGCAAGAACTGGCCGACGGAATCTTCGAGGGAGGCCTGACTTGCCCGGCCGCGCCGCTGCTGGGGGTCGGAAAGCTGAATTTTGACCAAAGATGACATGTCTTTCTCCATATACTCCGAAGGCAAGACCGCTTAAATCCGCTTCCAGGTCTCTAATTTATTTAACAAAATTTAACCAATGAGTCAACAAAAAAGAAAAGTGTTGCGGCTTTGAATTATTTCTTAGTGTAGGGTGGGCGGGGCCCAGATCCATCTGTCGCGGGGATCATCTTGATCCCCGCGGGCGTCTCGGGCGGTGGAGCGCCTTCAGCCGTCGGCCGCGGCTTCGGCTGCCAGCAAATTGTGTATTTGTGCTGTGCAGAGCGCCGTCACCGCTTCGAGTGCGGCGCGGCGGGTGTCGGCGGGCGGGTCGATGGGCGGCCCGAAGGCGACTGCGACGCTGTGCAGGCGGGGCAGGACGCTGCCTTTGGGGAGGATCCGGCCGGTGCCGCCGATAGCGACAGGAACGATCGGTACCTGGGCCTTGGCGGCGATCATCGCGGCCCCCAGTTGGGGGGTGGCAACGCGGCCATCGGCGGTACGGGTGCCCCCGACGAAGATGCCCACTGCCCAGCCGGCTTCGAGCGCTTCGAGGGCGGTACGGATAGCGCCGCGATCGCCGGTGCCGCGCCGGACCGGGAAGGCGCCGTAGACGCGGATGAGCGATTTGAGCACGGGCACGCGAAAGAGTTCTTCTTTGGCCATGAAGGCCACCGGCCGCCGGGCGCAGTTGGCGAGGATCACGGGGTCGAGGTGGCTGGCGTGGCTGGAGGCGAGGATGACCGGCCCGCTGGGCGGGACGTGTTCGGCACCGGCGATGCGCAGACGCAGGGCGGTGTGCAGCAGGGGACTGACCGCCAGCCACTTCAGCAGGCGATAGGGCAGCAGGGTTTGCTCGGGGCGCAGGGTCGGTTGCACGGTTTACTTTCCGCTATAGCCCCAGGCGCGGGGATCGACGCCGCCCAGGGGAATGTCGCCCAGACCGTACTCGGCCCAGCGTTTGCTCACCTGCTCGGCGGTGGCCGGGTCGGAGCGCAAGGGTTCGCCCCAGGCGTGGTCAGTCTCGGGGGGGATCTTGGTGGTGGCGTCGATGCCGAGGCGCGCTCCGAGGCCAAGGCGCTCGCAGGCAAAATCGAGCGTGTCGAAAGGCGTGCGGGGGATCACAAACACGTCGCGCTCGGGGTCGACCTTGGAGGCGATGGCCCAGACCACCTGGGAGGGATCGCGAATGTCGATATCCGCGTCGACGACGACGACGAACTTGGTGTAGGTGAACTGGGCGAGGGCCGTCCAGAAGGCCATCGCCGCCCGCCGCGCCTGGCCCGGGTAAGCTTTTTTGATCGAGAGCACCGCCAGTTTGTAACTGAGCGCGTCCATGGGCAGAAAAAAGTCCCGCACCTCCGGCACCTGGGCGCGCAACAAAGGCGTGTAGATGCGGTTGAGGGCGATGGCGATCATCGCCTCTTCCTTGGGAGGGCGGCCGGAGAAAGTGGTGTGGTAGATGGGGTTGTGGCGGTGGGTAACGGTGTGGATGCGCACCAATGGCGAATCTTCGACGCCGCCGTAGTAGCCCATGTGATCGCCGAAGGGGCCGTCCGGGAGCACCTCGCCGGGGGTAATCGTCCCTTCGAGGACAAATTCGCTGTGGGCGGGCACGAGCAAGTCCGAGGTGCGGCACTGGGCCAGTTGCACCCCTTCGCCCGCGTAGAGGCCCGCGAAGACCCACTCGGACAGTTCGACCGGGATGGGCGTGGCGGCGGCCATCACCAGGAGCGGATCGACCCCGACGGCGATCGCCACGGGCAATTTCTGGCCGCGCTCGGCGGCCTTGCGCAGGTGGCGAGCCCCCCCGCGCACCGAAAGCCAGTGGACGGTCATCGTGTCGCGGCTTTGCTGCTGCAGGCGGTAGATGCCGACGTTGGGGGTGCCGTCCTCCGGGTCGTGGGTGATCACCAGGCCGAAGGTGAGGATGCGCCCCGCGTCCCCGGCGTAGGGGCGGATCATCGGGATGCGGTCGAGCTCGACGGCCTTGCCTTCGAGGATGACCTGCTGGCATTCCGGGGCAAAGAGCACCCGCCCGGGGCGGGCTTTGACCACAGCAATCAGCAGCGGCGCAAATTCGAGGGCGTCCTGGAGGCTGCGCGGCGGGCGGGGTTTCTGGAGCTTGCCGAGCTTTTCGCCCAGGGCTTCCAGTTGTTGTTGCTCTTCAAGACCCATCGACCAGACCACCCGCTCCACGGTGCCCAGCAGGTTGACCGCCACCGGAAAGGGCGAACCTTTGACATTCTCAAACAGCAGCGCCGGACCGCCCGCGGCGAGCAGGCGATTTGCGATCTCGGCCACCTCCAGATCCCGCTCCACCGGAGCGCTAATCCGCCGCAGTTGGCCCCGCGATTCTAATAGTTGCAAAAACGTGCGCAGATCCCGCCCCATAAGCCCCCGTACCGCTGCTTCGATGGTAGGGGCCGGGCGTGAGCCCTGGCAACCGGAGGGCCGCTCGCCGCCGGGGCGGTAAAATCGAAAAGCCCGTTTCGCCACCGCCGCCATGCCCGACGATTCGACTGCCCCCAAGCGCATCCTCTCAGGAGCCCAACCCACCGGCCAGTTGCACCTGGGCAACTACCTGGGAGCGGTGCGCAACTGGGTGAGCGAACAGCGGCAGTACGACAGTTACTTCTGCGTGGTCGATCTGCACGCCCTCACCGTCCCGCAGGAGGCGGCCGAATTGCGCGCGGCCACCCGCCGCACAGCAGCGCTTTATCTCGCCTGCGGTATCGACCCGGAGCGCTCGACGGTGTTCGTGCAGTCCCACGTACCTGCCCACACCGAACTGACCTGGCTGTTCAACTGCCTGACGCCCATCAATTGGCTGGAGCGGATGATCCAGTTCAAAGAAAAAGCGATCAAGCTGGGCGAGGAGGTGGGTATCGGGCTATTCGACTACCCGGTGTTGCAGGCGGCGGACATTCTGCTCTACGAACCCCACCTGGTGCCGGTGGGCGAGGACCAGCGCCAGCATCTGGAACTCACCCGCGACATCGCCCGCCGCTTCAACGACCGCTACGGCGAGAGCCTCAGGGTGCCGGAGGTGCTCATCCGCAAGGAAGGAGCGCGGGTGATGAGTCTGCAGGACGGCAACTCCAAAATGTCCAAGTCCGACCCGTCGGACCTTTCGCGCCTCAACCTGCTCGATGCGCCCGATAAGCTGCGCGACAAGATCAAGCGCGCCAAGAGCGACGCGGTGATGGGACTCCAGTTCGACCCGGCCAGGCCCGAGTGCACCAACTTGCTCACCATCTACCAACTGCTCTCGGGCGAAAGTCCCGAGGCGGTCGAAGCGCGCTTTGCCGACGCCGGTTTTGGACGTTTCAAGCCGATACTCGCCGACCTGGTCATTGAATATTTACGTCCCATCCGTGAGCGCTATGACGCGATTGCGGGCGAGAGCGGTTATCTTGAGGGCATCCTGCGCGAAGGTGCCCTGCGCGCCTCGAAGGTGGCCGGGCTCACCCTGGAGCGCATCCGCGCTCGTATGGGGCTGCTGCCGCCTTTTTAAACCGGAAGCGCCGTTCGCGAATTTTACACACACGCTTTGGAAAGGACGGGCAATTATGAGCGGCGAGTATGTTCCTGGTCTGGAAGGCGTCCCTGCAACCCGTTCGAATATCAGTTTCGTGGACGGCAAAGCCGGCGTCCTGGAGTACCGTGGCATCCCGATCGATCAGCTTGCCGAGTCGAGTACGTTTTTAGAGACCGCCTTTTTGCTCATCTTCGACCACCTGCCCACCAAGGACGAACTGCTCTCCTTCGAAGCCGAGATCCTGGGCCACCGGCGGGTCAAGTACCGTATTCGCGACATGATCAAAAGCTTTCCCGAGAGCGGCCGGCCGATGGTGGCCCTCCAGTCGTGCATCGCGGCGCTGGGGCTTTTCTATCCGCTGCAAAACGAGAGCAAAGAAAAATACGCCTACGATTCGACCATTCGGCTACTCGCAAAGATGCCGACGATGGTGGCGACGTTTCACCAGATGCGCCTGGGCAACGATCCCATCCCGCCGCGCGACGATCTGGGCCACGCCGCCAATTTTCTCTACATGCTCACGGGCAACGAACCCGATCCACGGGCGGCGCGCATTTTTGATGTCTGCCTGATGCTGCACGCCGAGCACACCGTCAACGCCTCGACTTTTTCGGCTCTGGTCACCGCCTCCACCCTGGCCGACCCCTACACTGTCATCACCTCGGCGGCGGGTACCCTCTCCGGCCCCCTCCACGGCGGTGCCAACGAGGAAGTGATCCGCATGCTCAAAGCAATCGGCACCATCGAGCGCGTGCGCCCCTACCTCGAGGAGCGCCTCGCCCGCAAAGAAAAGATCATGGGCGTCGGCCACCGGGTCTACAAAGTCAAAGACCCGCGCGCCACAATCTTGCAGAATCTGGCCCAGGAGTTGTTCGACCGCTTCGGCCACAGCCGCCTCTACGACATCGCCGTCGAGGTCGAGCGCGTCTGCGACGAGTTGCTCGGCCAAAAGGGCATCTACCCCAACGTCGACTTCTACTCGGGCCTGGTCTACGAAAAGCTGGGTATCCCCGCCGACATGTTCACTCCGGTATTTGCCATCTCGCGGGTGGCGGGGTGGCTCGCCCACTGGCACGAGCAGTTGGCCGACAACCGCATCTTCCGTCCCACCCAGGTCTACACCGGCTCCCACAACGTCGAATTCACACCTCTGTCGCTGCGCTCCTACGCCTAGCGGTACAGTGGGGGGGAACACCACATCCAGGGGAAGGCCCCGATGGTGCGCCTGCCGCTCATCAACCTGCATCCGGATCATGTGGCCGAGGTGATCGAGACGGCCACCACCGAATTTCTCGCCCAGTGCCTGGACAAAGATTCGCTCGATTTTCCGGTGGCGCCGCCCTTTGGTTCGCTGGTCAAGGCGGTGGACGAGGAGGCGAATATCGACGTCTACGCGGTGGTCTACTACGCCACCACCAGCCCGATCGACTCGGTACACCGGGCGCGGGCGATGGGGCTCTCGATGCAGCAGTTGCGCTGCGAGCAGCCGCAAATTTTCGACATGCTCAAGACCGAATTCAAAGCGGCCATCGTCGGCTTCAAAGAGGACCGGCGCCTGGTGCAGCACCTGCCGGCCCGTCCGCCCTTTGTCCACCAGGCGGTGCTGCGTTGCTCCTCGGTGGAGGTGGCTTTTTTCAGCACCCGGCTCGATTTTCTGCGCACGGTGCTCACGGTCTCGGGCGCCCCAGTGGACGAACTGCTCGCCGCCACCGTCCGCCACTGCCACGCCGCCCACGGCCACAGCCGCCCCTGGCTGGTGGAGGCGGGGCGCGAAATCAGCCAGCTGCTCAAAGACGACTACGATCGCCTGGGAGCCGTGCTGCGGCGCATGCGCCCATGATGGGTTCACTCGGAGTGAATTACCGATGCAAAGGCAATCCTGGCAGCACTGGACGGCGGCGGCAATTGTCGCCGCCGGCTTGCTGAGCTTCGATGCCGCTTCGGCGCAGGACGATGTCCGGCAGCGGGCTGTGCATTCAGTGCTCGAACAGCAGGCGACCGCCTGGAACCGCGGTGACATTCCGGGTTTTATGGCCGGGTACGAGAACGCCGAAACCACCACTTTCGTCGGCACCGACGTCAATCGCGGCTACCAGAAGGTACTGGAGCGCTACCTAAAGCGCTATCCGACGCCCGAGGCGATGGGGAAATTAACTTTTTCAAATCTCGAAATCCTGCCCCTGAGCGAGGAGTACGCTTCGGCCCTCGGCCAATGGAAACTCGAACGGGCGACCAAGGACGGGGGCAACGTCGGTGGCTACTTCACGTTGTTGCTGCGCAAAACGGCCGCGGGCTGGCGGATCATCCTCGATCACACCAGTTAGCTGTGTAGTGCCGTTGTTTGGGATTTATGGACTCTGAATGGGTCGAGCGCGGCTGCTTCAATAGAAGCCTGGGCGATGCTGCTGGAGGAGTACGACGAGGTGCTCGGCATCGGGCTCGGCGTCCCTGCCACTGACCGATGTGCGCCAAACTGTGCTCGACACTCACCCGCTCACGCAACTTCGCCTGCAGGATGGTGGCCAGAGCCAGTTGCGCCGTTGGGATAGGCGGTTGACCGCAGGGGCTTTTTTATAGATGCCGACCAGTTCGCTCGGAAGGTGGAGTCGAACAGTCGATGTCGGATACGGCGCAGGAAGCCGAACAGCTTGGCGCGGCGGATGCGTCTCACAATGGCCTGCTCGACAGGCGAGGGTTCAACGGGTGGCTGCCACTGAGGAGGCTGCATCGGCGAAAGAGGACGCGGCTCCTATCATCAACTACTGGTTCTGGACCGATCCGCTAGTGACTGATCTCGATTTCCAGGCCGTTGTCGCGGATGCGCCTGGGCACTTCCTCCGGAAACAACCCCAGTTCGCGGGCTACCTCGGTGGAGATGTCGCTCAGGTGGGCCATGTCCTCCTGCAACTCGTCGATGTCGTCCTTCCAGTAGGTGCCGTGGGCCGCCTGCCCCTGCTGGGCCAGGTCGTAGAGGATGTCTCGAAGTCGCACGGTCGCTTCCCCCAAAATGTACCGTCTGCGGACGGCGCCTCCTAGGGATGCTTTTTGCCACTGCGGCTAGATGTTGCTGGTCATCACCATCGGCCCCACCGGCTGGGGCGCGTCGCCGGGCTCGCGGGTCACCACCAGCGGTGCCGTGAGCAAATTGCCGTTGAGGGGCAGTTTCGCGTAGACACTGCCCGCCGCCCCCGGCATAAATTCGCCGCAGGCTACCTTGCGTCCGCCCACCACCGCCCACAGCCGGTAAACCTCGCCCCGGGCGGGGACGGGCAGGTTGCTGAGGGTGACAACCACCTCGGGGGTGCCGGGAGTAATCAAAATATTCCCGGAGGCGCTCCGGGCGGCGTCCATCCCGCGCAGCGACACCAAGCGGGTGCTCTCCTGGCGGAGCATGCTCACCAAGTCGCGGTAGCGGCCGACTTCCTGACGACTTTGGGTCAGCTGGGCGCGCAACTGCCAGCTGTCGAACCCGAGGGTAACTACCAACGCGGCAGCGACGGCGGCGGCGGCCCAGCTCAGCCACCCGGGACGAGTGCGCCGAACGGCGGCAGGCCGTTCGTTGCTTGCTTCGAGAATGCGGTTGCGCAGGGCGGCGGCGGGATTGTTGTCCTCCGGCAGGGCGTAGGGCAACAAAGAGAACGTTTCTTGCAAACGGGCCAGCTCGGCGTGCGCCTCAGGGTTTTTGGCAAGCCACGCCTCGAAGGTCCGGCGCTCCTCGTCACTCAGATCGCCCAGCACGTAGCCCGCCATCAGTTCTTCCCATTCGCCCGGCTGCCTGTTCATACGCTACCCCATAAGATCCCGCAGCAGATTGCGGAGCTTGAGCAGACCTTGGCGGCTGCGGGTCTTGACGGTGCCGAGGGGGGTGTCGAGCCGGCTTGCGATCTCCGACTGGCTCAAACCCTCGTAATATGCCAGTTCTAACGCCTGACGCTGGGCTTCGGGAAGTTGCTCCAGGGCGGTTTTGACCTGCCGGGCCACTTCGGCGGTGGCTACGCGCTCGAAGGGAGTCGGGCCGGGAGCAGTGCCGGTGCCCAGCTCCTGGGTCCATTTTTGCAAAAAACGCAAATTCGACCCGCGCGAGCGCACCCGGTCGATGGCCCGCGAGCGGGTGAGGGTCAGCAAATAGTTGCTGAGGGTTCCCCGGGCCGGGTCGTAGGCTTTTTTTTGCCAGAGAATGAGAAACACTTCTTGAGTGAGATCTTCGGCCTCCTGGCTGTTGGCGAGGATGCGCACCGCCAATCGGTAAACCAGCCTGCCGTGCCGGTCGTAGAGCACCCCGAGGGCCGACGCGCTGCCCCGCTTGAGATCTGCATATATCTCGGCGTCGCTGGGCGGGTCCATGACATTCCTCTGGTTGCCTCCGGCAGCCGGTAGCAAGTTGCGCCTTGGCCGGATCTCCTCCACAGGATAAATGGCTTGCGACCACAGGCCGAAAAAATCGTTCGCCGACGCCAGGATATCCATGATCGCTTGCCTCCTTGGGCTGCTCTAGACGGTATACGGACAGCCGTTGGCCGCGGATTGGCACGTCTCACCCTCATCCGATCCGGGTATTGTTCCGTATGCCATATGACACCAAAAAGACCCCGGCCCCGGCCGGTCGGTCCCATTGACGTTCATGGAGTCCAGGCGATGCCCGAGTTCCCCACCTTCGATCAATTCCCACCGGCCCTGCAGGCCGCGGCCGTCCGCCGGAAACTGCAAGGCGGCGAATCGGTCTTCCGCCAAGGCGATGAGGCCCTGGCTTTCTACGCAGTCGAGCGGGGGCGTATCCGCATGGTCAGTCACACCCGCACCGGCCGCACGGTACTGTTGTACCGGGCGGTCGCGGGCGAATGCTTCGCCGAAACCTCGCTGTTCGCCGAGCAGTACAATTGCGAGGCGATCGCCGATGTGCCTGCGCAGGTGGTGAGCTTTCCCACAGCGGCGCTGGTTGCTGCTCTGCGCTTCAAGCCGGAACTGGCGGAGCGCTTCTTGCACATTCTCTCCGAGCGCATCCACAGTCTCAAGGAGCGTGTCAATCTCCAGAACATTGCCCCGGCGCGCGACCGCGTGCTGGAGTACCTGTTCGTAGCCGTGCCCCCCGGCCAGATGACCGTCGCCTTCGACCGCTCCTTTCGAGAGATCGCCGATGAGCTGAACCTGACGCAGGAGACGCTCTACCGGACACTGGCCGAACTGGAGCGCGAAGGGGTGATTAGCCGCCAAAAGCGTTCGATCACCCTGCGGCGCACCGCCTAGTCGTCCAAAAGCCGATCTGAATCATAGAATCCGGTCAAAACCGCTCTGTACAATCGGCCCACCTGTCCGTATCCACCAAACCGTCGTTTCAGGAGTCCGTCATGCACCCAATTGGTTTGCCTCTACTGTTGGCCGCCACCCTGGCAGCCCCCCTTTCGCCGGTCTTCGCCACGGACACGCCGCTGGTTGTGGCTCAGCGGGAATCGTCGCCCAATCCCCGCAGCGGCGGCGACACCTCGGATGAGTTGCGGACGTTCTTTGAAAAAGAAATTGCCGCTTTGCGCAGCGAAATGGCCGCCTTGCGCAGTGAAATGAGTGCGATGCGCGCGGAGATGAGCATGATGCGCTCTCAGATGCCCAGCAACATGAAAAAGTAGACGCTTGCACTTTGGGCAATCCGATAAGCGGGGCGCTGCGTATGCCAAGCGTCCCGCCCGGCAAAACCCCGGCGGGTATGCCCATGATCCGCGTCATGGACATGCTTCTGCACCGCTCCAGACAATGGGCGGTGCCCACGCCAATCCCACGTGTTCAAGGAGTTGTCATGCTCAAAGTGTGTGTGAATCTACTGACGGCCGCTGCGCTGACCCTGTCTGCCCCGGCGGCTTTCGCCGCGCAACCGACCCTGCTTGCGCAGGCGGGCGACGCTATGAAGGGTGACGCTATGAAAAAGGGCGATGCCATGAAAGGCGACGCCATGAAAGGCGACGCCATGAAAGGCGACGCCATGAAAGGCGATGCCATGAAAGGCGACGCCATGAAGGGCGACGCCATGAAGGGCGATGCCATGAAGGGCGATGCCATGAAGGGCGACGCCATGAAAGGCGACGCCATGAAGGGCGATGCCATGAAAAAGCCTTAACCCGGCTGTCGCGTTCTTCTTGTTGCCCCGTGCCCTTCGAACCTGCGGAGGGCACGCCCCTTTCCACCTCACGCACCAGAGGTTTCGATGACCGCGCAAGCGACACCGCGCAAACCGGCGATTCCCAAGCAGGCTCTGGCTGCCAAGGCCTTTCACTGGGTCAATCTGGTCACTTTGTTCGCCATGATGGGCAGCGGCCTGCAGATCTACAACGCCAATCCGGTCTTCGGCGGCCGGGCAGGCTATCATTTTCCTGATTTTTTGCTCCTGGGCGGCTGGCTTGCCGGGGGGCGGCACTGGCACTTTTTCTTCATGTGGGTCTTTGGCCTGAACCTGCTGTGGTATGGGCTTTACGTCTTTTTCACGCGGCGCTGGAAAAACCGCTACGTGGGCAAAAACGACCTGGAGGCGCTCCAAAAGTCCACCAACCCCAAGCGGCGCAACTACGCCGTGCACCGGCTGGTTTATACCGCCTTCATCCCAGTGTTGCTGTTGGCGCTTCTTACCGGTCTCGGGATGTGGAAACCGGTGCAGTTCGGCTGGATCGTGGCGATGTTCGGCGGCTGGCAGGCATTGCGCACGGTCCACTTTTTGACCATTCCGACGGTGCTGGGGCTGATGGCGGTCCACTCGCTACTTGCTCTCAACGTTGGCCAATGGAAACTGGTGCGCTCGATGTTTACTTGAGGCACACGCGATGAGCCATTTTCTTCGGATCGGACGGCGCAGGCTCATCGGCCTGGGTGGCATGAGTCTGCTGTTGGCTGCCTGCGGGCGCGGTTCGGTGCAAACCCAGATCGAACAAAAACTCTTCGAGCTGTCGGACCCGCTCAACCGCAGCTTCGAGCAACTGCTGTTCAGCTCCCAGCGCCTCGCCCCGGAGTTTCAGCGCAAAGACATCGAGCCCGAGGCGCTGCTGATCAACACCGCCGAGGATTTCCCGCCCCAGATCGACCCGGGCGCCTACCGCCTCACCGTCGGCGGTCTGGTGGAAAAACCTGTGAGCTTGAGTTTGGAGGAGATCCGCAAGTTGCCCTACCGCTCCGAAATCATCCGCCACGTCTGCGTCGAAGGGTGGGCGGCCATCGTCCAGTGGGGCGGCCTGCCGCTGGTGGAGTTGCTCAAATTCGTGCAGCCCAAGCCCGAGGCGCGCTATGTGTTCTTTCGCTCGGCAGAAGGCTTCCGCAACAGCCAGGGTGAGCTGTACGGCTTCTACGAAACCTGGGATCTGGCAAGTTGCGTTCACCCGCAGACGGTGATGGCCTACGAAAAAAACTTCAAGCCCCTACCGGCCAACAACGGCGCGCCCGTGCGCCTCGCCTCGCCCATCAAGCTCGGATACAAGCAGATCAAATGGGTGAGCGAGATCATGCTGCTGGCCGCACTGCCGGAGCAGTTGGGCTACTGGGTCGATTTCGGATACGAATGGTACGGCGGAGTCTAAAAGCTTCCGGTCTCCTCAACTGCCAAAAGCAAAGATAATTTTGCAATCGGAACTCAGTTGACAAAAACTTGCTCTTGCTGGAAGGTTTACGTTCGACGCTTAAGGTTCTGACAGCCGAAGTGCAGGAGCTTGGACGTGCGGGTTGCCGCGAGCGATCAGTCCGGCGCCCGGGCTCAAATAGTTTGTACATTCCCGATTTCTAGCTTCTGGTAAAAGCGATTGGACGTCGTACATTGGTGCTGGGACCGTTAGCTCAAGGAGATGCACTATGGCCCGTACCGCTTCGACGATGATGGAGCTTGACACACCGGCACCGGCCTTTGTTCTACCGGATGTGAGCACCGGCAAGATGATCACTCTGGCAAGCTTCGCAGGTCAGCCGGCGCTGCTGGTGATGTTCATCTGCCGCCATTGTCCGTTTGTAAAGCACATCCAGGACGAACTGGCCCGACTGGGTAGAGACTACGCCGATTCGGGCCTGGCGATCGCGGCCATCAGCGCCAACGACGCGCTCAAGTACCCCGCCGACTCCCCCGAGAGCCTCAAGGAAATGGTGGAGGAACTGGGCTTCACCTTTCCGGTGCTCTACGACGAGAGCCAGCAGACCGCCATGGCCTACCAGGCGGCCTGCACCCCCGATTTTTTCCTGTTTGATGCTGCTCGGCGGCTGGTTTACCGCGGGCAGCTCGACGACAGCCGCCCCGGCAACGACCTGCCGGTGACGGGCAAAGATCTGCGCATCGCCATCGACGCGGTGCTCGGGGGCAAAGCGCCCGCCATCGACCAAAAGCCCAGCATCGGCTGCAACATCAAGTGGAAGGAAGGAAACACCCCTCCTTACTACGGCTAAACGTGGATCTCTTCGAGCGGCACCGCGAACAGCAGCAGGCGGCGGCGGCACCGCTCGCCGACCGGATGCGCCCGCGCTCGCTCGATAAATTCGTAGGTCAGGGCCACATCGTCGGCCCCGGCCGACTCTTAAGACGGGCAATCCAGGCCGATCAGCTCTCTTCGCTGATTTTCTACGGTCCCCCGGGCACCGGCAAAACGACGCTGGCACGGATCATCGCGGGCACGACGCGCGCCCACTTTATCGCCCTCAACGCCGTGCTCGCCGGGGTCAAGGACATCCGCGAGGCGATCGACGAGGCCAAAAGCCGCCGCGGCCAGTTTGGCCAGCGGACCATCCTGTTCGTAGACGAAGTGCACCGCTTCAACAAATCCCAACAGGACGCGCTGTTGCCCTGGGTCGAAAACGGCACGATCGTGCTGGTGGGCGCCACCACCGAAAACCCGTTTTTTGAAGTCAACAAGGCCCTGGTCAGCCGCTCGCGTTTATTTCAGCTCAAGCTCTTGGAGAGTGAGGATCTGCGGGCAGTGGCCCTGCAGGCGCTCGCCGATACTGAGCGCGGCTACGGCAAGCGCAATGTGCGGCTCGATCCCGAGGCGCTTGCGCACCTGGTCGATATTGCCGGGGGCGACGCGCGCACGCTGCTCAATGCCTTGGAACTGGCCGTTGAGACTACTCCGGCAGATAGCGACGGTGCCGTCCGCATCACCCTCCCGGTCGCGGAAGAATCGATCCAGCGTCGGGCAGTGCTCTACGACAAGGAGGGCGACGTCCACTTCGATACAATCAGCGCCTATATCAAGAGCCTCCGAGGCTCGGACCCCGATGCCGCCTTGTACTGGCTGGCACGGATGATCTACGCCGGGGAAGAGCCGCGCTTTATCTTCCGGCGGCTGCTCATCCAGGCGAGCGAGGATGTGGGCCTTGCCGACCCGCAGGCGTTGGCGGTCGTCGTGGCCTGCGCCGAGGCTTTTGACCGGGTGGGGATGCCCGAGGGGCGCTATCACCTGGCCCAGGCGACGCTGTACCTGGCCACTGCGCCCAAATCCAACAGCGCCATGGCCTTCTTCGACGCCCTGGCCGCGGTCGAGCGCGAGCGGGCCTCGGACATTCCCAACCCCCTCAAGGACGCAAACCGCGACAAGGAGGGCTTCGGCCACGGCGCGGGCTACCTCTACCCGCACGCCTACCGCGACCACTGGGTCGCCCAGCAGTATCTTCCCACCAGCCTGCAGGGGCAAGTGTTTTATCAGCCCGGCGACCAGGGTTACGAGGCGGGTATTCAAGTGACGGTTGCCCGCAGACGTGAAGCGCAACTGGCCGCCCTGGTCGAAACCGACAGCCCCGAGCGGCTCAGTTTCGGTCCGGCAGACGGGCAGGGCGAGCGCTGGCTGGCGCGGGCCATGGGCCGCCAGGGCGAACAGCTCGCCCGCCTGCGCGAACGGATCTTCGAACTGGCAGCCCCAGAGCGTCACCACGTCATCCTCGACGCGGCGGCAGGCAGCGGCCTGCTCACCTGGGAAGCCATCCGCCGCACTCCAGAAGGGGGTGTCTACGCCCGTGCGGCCAACGCTGCCGACGCCGACGCCCTTGCCGAGCAGGCCGCGGCCTTGAGCCCCTTGCGCCGCCCGGTGATCCTGACGGCGACACTCGAAGACCTGGCCGCAGCGGCAGGACAGCACAGTCCTGATTTGCGCTTTGAGCGGATCGTCGGACGAAACCTGCTCAAAGGCATCCCCCACAAAATTTCTGTCCTTGCCGCGCTGCAACATCTCCTGGCTCCGCGCGGCGCGCTGGTCCTCGCCGAAAACATGCCGAGCCGGGGCAGTCGCCTCTGGCAACTGCTCGATCCCGCATGGCTGGCGGCCGATCTCTACCGGCGGGTTGTCGAAGCCGAGGAGCTTGCCTTTCGTGGCGACCCGCAGTTGGGCTGGGAACCGGACAACCTGCAATCGGCCTTCGAGCAGGCGGGCCTGGCCTGTGCGATCACCAGCGAAAGTGTGGAAAGTGAATTGCGCGTCAGTGGGCCACTGTTGGAGCGCTGGTTCGCCAGCTCCCGCCCAGGCGGCACCTATGCGGCACAGCTGGCTCGGCTGCTGTCGTCCGAAGAGGTAGAACGCCTCGAAGCAATTTTCAGGCGGCAGTTACTGGACCGGGTGGCACCCTGGTCCAGTGCCGTCGCCTATGCCGTCGGGCGACCCGCTTGAGCAAATTTCGCACCGGCCCTTGAACTTGGCTGCTCGGTGTGCTTGTCTTAAAGCTAAGTTAAGAGACCGCAAAAAATGAGCCACCCGAATCCGAGCAGCGACGATCACGCTTTTCAAGGCAATAGCAACGACAAATCGCAGAGTGATTTCGTCTTCATGAGAGGCGATGAATTCCTGTTGCGCAGCAATGCCGACCGTTTGGAGCGCATTTTCAATCTTCCGTCCGCACCAGAATTAGACAGCTCGACTGGCAACTAAAATGCTCGTACCGTAGCACAGACTACTGATACCTGTCGCCGTCTTTTTGTGCGCGGGCCGTTGCGCCTGTGCAGCGGCGCTATGGCACACTGGCGTCACCAACCGATCAGCAACGGCCCACAGCGATGAAAATCAGCCTGGATCAGGTTGTACCGGTGCCGGTCACCCACGACCCGCGGCTCAATAAACGCGTGCTCATCAAAGACGCCGATGCGCGCTCCAACCTCAAAATGCTCAATCACGCGCGCATGGGGCCGGGCGAGTCGTTCCGCGCCCACAGCCATGCTTCGATGGAGGAAGTATTTTACTTCCTGGAAGGCCAGGGGAAATTTTGCCTAGGCGATCAGTACCTGACGGTTTCGGCAGGCGATTGTGTGTTGGTGTCGGCGGGAACAGCCCACAGCTGCTGCAACACCGGCACAAGTCCTCTGGTTTTTCTGGCCTTTGGGGTTGCTCTTTAAAGCTCACTATCTGCTAAAAGCAAAGCGGGGTGCGCTTCGGGAAACCGACCGCACCCCGCCTTGCTACAGAAGTGACCCAAGCTAGCGAACCGCTTCGGAACGCTGACCCACGACGCGCTCGACGCCTCTTTCAAGCAGACTCTGCTGGCGATTCCGCTTGCTGTGGCGAAGACGCAACATCAAGTTGCGGGTCTTTGTATCGACGGTGCTCTTCATCATCATGCGCCTCCCAAATCTGAACTGTTCGTCGGACGATTTGCGCTCTCGACTATCGTATCCCACACTTGTAGCATAAGCTACGGATTCTTCTTTTGTTGTGTATCTTTAGATACACGAAATAATAAAAATGTTGTCCCGCGCTCAAAGCGTCCTTCGGAGCAAGCCGGCCGATGTGATACAACGAGAGTGCCGAGGTCCCCACTGCCACCCATGAAGACCGTTTCGCAGCAAGAGGCCGCCTGGCCGCGCTGGGCCATCGCCGGTTTGGCCGCCTGCGGCAGTGCACTCACTGCTTATCTCACCTGGACAAAGGTGTCTGCTTCCCAGGCGGCGTTCTGCACCGAGGGTGCCGGGTGCGATTTGGTACTGCAGAGCCCTTACGCATCACTTTTCGGGATACCCGTTTCGGCGTTGGGCCTGGGGCTGTATCTGACGCTGTTGCTGGTGGCGCTGCTGCCGCGGGTCGAACGCTGGCGCTGGGGAGCATTGTTCGGCCTGTCGTTGGTCGGGGTTACCTTTAGTGCATATTTGATCTATTTGCTGATGTTTGAGATCGTGGCTTTGTGTCTTTACTGCGTAGCCTCGGCCGCCTTGATCACCGTCATCTTTGCGCTGACGCTGGTCGGTCACCGTTGGGAGAAGCCCGACAATCTGGTCCTGGGGGGCCTGGGTGTGGTGCTCGCGGGTATGGCCGGCATCTGGGGCATTTACAACGTCCAGAGTGTAAGCGCCGGCCCGCTCGATTACTCGGTGGCCCTCGCCAAGCATCTGCGCACCACCGGCGCCAAGTTCTACGGCGCTTCCTGGTGCCCGCACTGCCAGGATCAGAAAAAAGCCTTCGGCGAGGAGGCCGAGCGCTTTGTACCCTATATCGAATGTTCGCCCGGCGGGCGGGGTGCGCCTCAGGCAAAAATCTGCACCGAAGCCGGGATCGACGGCTATCCCACCTGGGAAATCGGTGGCAAGCGCTACGAGGGCGGCTATCCGCTCAAGGATCTGGCCCGTCTGTCGGGCTTCAACCCGGCCGCCACTGTCGGGGAAGCCAAGAAGCCCTGACGGGAGAGCGAAAGCAAACGTTATAATCGGCGGGTGAATACTTGGCCGAGATGACCGCGCCGACCGAGTCCTCCCCATTTAGCTCCGCCGATCTGGCCCGCCACCGCCTGAGTCCCCAGGAGTACCGGCGCATCACCGAACTTATCGGACGCCACCCCAACCTTAACGAGTTGGGCATGTTCAGCGTCATGTGGTCGGAGCACTGCTGCTACAAAAATTCCCGGCCGCTGCTCAAAGGCTTGCCAACCACCGGCCCGCGGGTGCTGGTGGGACCGGGCGAAAACGCCGGGGTGATCGATATCGGCGACGGCCTGCGCGTCGCCTTCAAAATCGAATCGCACAATCACCCGAGTGCCGTGGAGCCGTTTCAGGGGGCAGCCACCGGCGTCGGGGGCATTCTGCGCGACATTTTTACGATGGGAGCGCGGCCCATCGCCTCGCTCAATTCGCTGCGCTTCGGACCGCTCGAAGACGCCCGCAACCGGGCGCTTTTTCGGGGCGTCGTCCACGGCATCGGCCACTACGGCAATTGTGTCGGAGTGCCCACGGTCGGGGGCGAGGTGTATTTTGATCCGACCTATTCCGGCAACCCGCTGGTGAATGCCATGGCCATCGGCGTGCTCGAAACCCCCGAGATCGTCCGCTCCGGGGCGGCGGGCATCGGCAACCCGGTGCTCTATGTCGGCTCTACCACCGGCCGCGACGGCATGGGTGGGGCAAGCTTCGCCTCGGCGGAACTTTCTGACGCATCGCAAAAGGACCGCCCCGCGGTGCAGGTGGGCGACCCGTTCACCGAAAAATCGCTCATCGAGGCGTGTCTGGAAGCTTTTCGCACCGGGGCGGTGGTGGCGGCTCAGGACATGGGGGCGGCGGGGCTCACCTGCTCCTCTTCGGAGATGGCCGCCAAGGGTGGGGTCGGCATCGAGATGGACCTCGACCTGGTGCCCGTGCGCGAGACGGGCATGGTGCCCTACGAATTTCTGCTTTCTGAGTCGCAGGAGCGTATGCTCTTCGTGGTCGAGAAGGGCCGCGAAGGCGAACTGATCGCTCTGTTTGAGCGCTGGGGACTGCACGCGGTGGTGGTGGGCCGGGTGATCGATGAGCCCCTAGTGCGCATTTTTCACAGCGGCACAGTTGTGGCCGAACTCCCCGCCCGCGCCCTCACCGACGATGCCCCGGTCTATCCCCGAGCGGTGCTCCCCGAGCCCCCGGCTGCCATCCTCAAGCTCAGGGCCTTCGACTGGCATTCGCTCGCTGAACCCGCCGACTACACCGAAGCGCTGCTTACGCTGCTCGACAGTCCGACGATTGGTTCCAAAAGTTGGGTCTACCGCCAGTACGACCACCAGGTGCAGAACAACACGGTGATCGTGCCGGGGGCAGCCGACGCCGCTGTCATTCGGGTGCGTCCGCAGAGTTTTGGTCCCGGCGAAGTCGAAGCGGTGCCGTTTACCGAGCGGGGCATCGCCGCCACGGTCGACTGCAACAGCCGCTACGTCTATCTCGACCCGTACCGGGGGGCAATGCTCGCCGTGGCCGAGGCGGCCCGCAACTTGAGCTGTGTAGGGGCCACTCCGCTCGCGATCACCGACAACCTCAATTTCGGTTCCCCCGAAAAGCCCGAAGGCTACTGGCAGCTGGCGATGGCCTGCCGGGGGATCGCAGACGCCTGCCTCGAACTGATGACCCCGGTCACCGGCGGCAACGTCTCGCTCTACAACGAGACCCAAAGCGACGGCGGGACAACAGCCATCTACCCGACCCCCACGATCGGTATGGTCGGGCTTGTGGAAGATATCCACCGCACCTGCAGCCAGAATTTCAAGTCCCCCGGCGATCTGGTGTATCTGCTGGGGGGCGGCGAACCGACCCTAGGCGGATCCGAGTACCTGGCTTGTCTGCACGGCGTGGCGGCGGGCGAGCCTCCGGTTCTGGACATGGCCCTTGAAATCCAGGTGCAGTCGGTCTGCCGCCTGGGTATCGAGCGGGGGTTGTTCAAATCGGCCCACGACGTTGCCGAAGGTGGTCTTGCCGTTGCTCTGGCCGAGTGCTGCATCACAGGCAACCTGGGGCTCGACGCTGTGCTGGGGGCGAATCACCCGCGCGCCGATGTGGTGTGCTTCGGGGAGATGGCTGCCGCCATCATTGTCACCATCGATCCTTCCGATCAGGTCGCCTGCGAACTCTGGCTCGAATGCTCCCTAGCCGAGCGCTGGAAACTCCTGGGCACCGTCGCCGCGCAAAGTTTCGATCTGCGTGTCGAAAATCGCGATTGCCGCATCTCCACTTCCTGTGAGCGGCTCAAGACCACCTTCGAACAAGCCATTTCCCGTCGGATGGAGCACATACCTGTCACCGAGGCACCCCAACGATGACCTACGCTGCACCCTCTGCTCCTGACAAGCCTGAGGAGGCTTGCGGGGTCTTCGGCATCCTGGCGCCGGGCGAAGCCGTCGCCAAATTGACCTACTTCGGTCTGTTCGCGCTCCAGCATCGCGGCCAGGAGTCGGCGGGTATCGCTGTGCTCGACGGCGACCGGCTAACGATGCACAAGGACATGGGTCTGGTCTCCCAGGTCTTTGACGAGGCACTTCTAAACGAGCTGCAGGGGCAATTGGCCGTGGGCCACACCCGCTACTCGACCACCGGCTCCAGCCGCAAGGTAAACGCCCAGCCGGTCGTCTCCCGCACGCGCCTCGGTCCGGTCGTCCTCGCCCACAACGGCAACCTGGTCAACGCCGCCCAGTTGCGCGAAGAGTTGCTCGCCCGCGAGCACACCCTGCTGGCCACCACCGATTCTGAAGAGATTGTCCACGCCATCGGCGAGGCGGTCGACGACGGCAAGGGCTGGGTCGAGGGGACCATTCACGCCCTCAAGCGCTGCCGCGGCGCCTTCAGCCTGGCGATCGGCACCCCGGCGGGGCTGATGGGCACCCGCGACGCCAACGGCGTGCGTCCGCTGGTAATCGGCACCCTCAAGGGCCGGTACGTGCTTGCGAGTGAGACCTGTGCCCTCAGCATCATCGGTGCAAAGTACCTGCGCGACGTCGAGCCCGGCGAACTGGTGTTCATCACCGAATCGGGCCTGGAGTCCTACCACTGGGCGAAGCCCGAACCGCGGATGTGCATCTTCGAGATGATCTACTTTGCCCGCCCCGATTCGCGCGTGAACGCCGAGAGCCTCTACACCTACCGCGAGCGGCTGGGCGAGATCCTCGCTCAGGAGGCCCCTGTGGAGGCGGACGTCGTCATCCCGGTCCCCGACTCGGGTACCCCCGCCGCCATCGGCTACGCCCGCGCCTCCGGCATTCTTTTCCAGCAAGGTCTCATCAAGAATCACTACGTAGGCCGCACGTTCATCCAACCCACCCAGACGATGCGCGAGGCGGGCATCAAGATGAAGCTCAATCCGTTGCCCGACGTCATCGAAGGCAAGCGGATCGTAATCGTCGACGATTCGATCGTGCGCGGCACCACCAGCCGCAAGATTGTCCAGGCCCTGCGCGACAGCGGTGCGCGCGAGGTGCACATGCGCATCTCCTCGCCCCCGGTCACCCATCCCTGTTTCTACGGCATCGACACCGACTCGCAGGACCAGTTGATTGCCGCCACCAAGAGCGTGGATGAAATTGCCCGGCACATCGAAGTGGACAGCCTCGCCTACTTGAGTGTCGAAGGGATGCTCAAGGCGACCCGCACCGACGGCCAGGGCTTTTGCACCGCCTGCTTCACCGGCGATTACCCGATTCCGATTCCCGATGAGATCCGTCGCACCAAACTGGTGCTCGAAAAAACCGCAGCTAGCTGATCCGGATTCCAGAGCCTCGGCTAAGTGACATTCTGGCACTGCGGCAGGTGCTTTACTCTGGAGGCCCAGACCCGGGCTCGGCATAGGAAGACTCAAAATTCGTGACCGAGGAATTCGGTCAAAACAGGATTAGAGAAAATACCCCCAACCGGATTCGAACCGGTGTCGCCTCCGTGAAAGGGAGGTGTCCTGGGCCTCTAGACGATGGGGGCGAGGCACAATTTCTTATTATGGGGGCAGATCCGATAGAGCGTCAACCTTCGCAGATCAGGACCACTCGCCGTGTTCGCAGGAGAGGTTTTCGACCGCATCGATGGCCTGCTCCAGTTCGACAACCAACGGATGGTCGCTATCCAGCCAGAGACGCACGGCAGAAAGCACCTCCCGGTAGTACCGGAGCGTCGGTTGCGCACCGCGCCCGAAGTAATCCCAGACTGCGAGGCCGCCGGTGCGCAGTGCGTTTGCCATCGATTGGGCATTGTGCAGGGCATCGGCGGCTTTTAAGGCGGCCACCTCCGGCCCGGCGGCGCACAGGTGCTCGATGGCGAGGCGCTTGCGTTCTTCCCAGACAATCTTTTTGCCATTGCACATTTTGATCTCGGAGACTGCCTCCACCAACCGGGCGACTTGCACACCGAAGGCCATCTCGATCGCTTCCAGGCTGACATTGCAGTCTTCGACGACATCGTGCAGCAAAGCGGCAATCGCTACATCTTCGCTGTAGCCGCAGCGGATGAGCAGCAGCGAGACGTGAAACGGATGCATCACGTAGGGAATGTTGGTGCCCTTGCGCCACTGGTCGCGGTGGGCTGTAGCGGCAAGAATAAGCGCGTCGTTGTAGCGGTCGGAGTAGATAGACATGGGGCAAAGAGCGCGGTCATGGCCTTCAGGCTATCACTCCGGCTTCTTGGGGCGTAAGTCTGACGGACCGTCTTTTGACAGGCCCCCACGCACTGTCTGAGCATGAGCGAGTGTTATCGCCCAAGTTTTCCATGAATTCCCACGCCCTCCATTGTGCCTTCGCCTGGACCCTGGCGCTATGCCTTCCCGTGTCCTGCCTGGCACAGACGGTCGCTACCCGCGCCGATCTGAACACTCCCCTATATTCAGCCCGCGACTTGATAGCCCCCGCCCTCGCCCAGGCGGAGCCCGCCCAGTCCGATTCGCCACCAGCAGAGACGCCCCCGGTGCTCTCGCCCCAGGTAGAGACGTTGCAGCCGCTGCCGCCGGTAGCGCCGGTCTACACGGTACCCGCCGCCCAGATCGAAAAGCAGGGTTCCCAGAGCCTGGCGGACGTGTTGCGCGGCATGCCGGGCTTTGCGGTCAACGACGTCGGACCGGCGGCGGATATTCATACCGGCACCTACTACCGGGGATCATCTATCAACCAGTCGACATTTTTGCTCAACGGTCGCCCCTACGGCACCAACATCAGCACCTACCACGGCGCCACCGACCTCAACGCCCTGCCGGTCGAATCGATCGAAAAAGTCGATCTCTCCAGCGGCGCCAGCTCGACGCTCTACGGCACGGAAGGCTTTGGCGGCGTGGTGAACGTAATCACCAAAAAAGGCAAAGGCCCGCCCCAATTCAAAGCGGGCGCCGAGTGGGGCAATTACTCCCAGGCGAACTATCAGGCAAGTTTCTCCGGGTCCACCGAGCAGTTGAGCTACCGGGTGGGCTATCAGAGTTTTTTGACCGACAACCGCTACTACGTGCCGGAAGCATCGATCAATCGCGGCGCGGACGGGTTGCTTTTCAACGGCGACACCTACCGCAACAGCTACTCGGGCAACTTTACCTTTGACATCGACCCGCGCAATGCCATCAGCCTCGATGTCACCAAGATCCTCTCGCGACGCGGATTGTTGTACTTTGGTTTTCCCGGCAGCTGCAGTCCGACCCTGGCGCTGCAGTGCGACCGCCTCGACCACGACGGCCTCAACCTGGGCCTGGGATCGCGCCATCAGCTTGGGGCGGGCGAGGATTCGGTGCTCACGGTCAACCTCGGCTACAACCAGGATTACTTCAACACCTACGGTCCCACCGGCGTGCGCTTCAACCGCACCGGCACCCTCGACACCAGCTTGCTGAGCGCCCGCGTCGAACACGACTGGAAGACTGCCCCCAATCTGCAGTTGCGCTACGGTCTCGATGCCACCAGCAACCAACTCAATAGCGACACGCTCAGCACCCTGCCCAATCGGGCGCCCCTCAACGAAGTCGAAAACCGGGCCGTCTTTAACGGCGCCCTGTTCGCCCTGGCAAGCTGGAGCGTAGCCCCCTCGGCGGCCCTCGAACTGGGGCTACGCCAGACGGTAAACAGCCGCTTCAACAGTTACACCAACCCGAGCGCCGGTTTTCGCTGGGCGCTCAGCCCCGATGTCGCCCTGCGCGCAAGCTGGGTGCTCGCCCAGCGCAACCCCGGTCTCGATCAGCTCTACGTCTACGACACGGTGCACGGCTGGCTGCCCAACGATCAATTGGTGCCTGAGACCGGTTCGGCCTACACCGCCGGCTTCGACGTGCGTTTCAGCGACGCGCTCGAAGGCAAATTCACCTACTTCGGCAGCGGCCTGAATAATCGCCTTGCCGTCGTGACCGGCCAATGGCAGAATGTCGGGGCGGTGGCCACCAACGGCCTGGAGGCGGCGGTGCGCTGGCAGATGGCCCCGCAGTGGTCGAGTTTTCTCAACTACACCTACACCGACGCGCGCATTCTCACCGGCCCGGAATCGGGACTGCAATTGGGCTTTGTACCCTACTCGGTCGGGCAGGCCGGGATAGGCTACGACAGCAGCGGCTGGCAGGCCAATGTGCAGGTTACCTACGGCAGCGGCTCGCGCCGGGCATTTTTTAATTTCGACAGCACCAATACCGATTTCTCGCCCCCCTGGGCCTCGCTCGATCTTAGAGCCCGCATCCCGATCAACTCCAATCTGGCCCTCACCGCCTATATCGAGAACCTGCTCGATATCCCCTACGAGCGGGTCAACCGCACCTACACTCCCGGACTGCTCTATCGGATCGGGTTGCAGACGAGTTTCTAGCCGGACCATGCCGCAAATACAGTTTGCTGATAGGATTGCAGTAATTTCGTTTTGATTCCCATGGACAGGCTTCCCTTCGCGCTCGGCCGGCAGTTGCCGCTGAGCGGGTGATCGCTGCGCTCAGCCCCGAAACGGTACGGTTGCGCCTGCGCGTTCCGGGTGAATATCGCGGCGAACCGATGATTACGACGTTGATCGCCCGCTGGGGAATAAGTGTCTGCATTACGGGTGCCGAGTTGCCCTCGCAGCCGACGGGTGACGGTCGGTTCGAGCTGTCGCTGGTGGGATCGCCGCCGGACCTGCTGCGGGGAGTGCTCTATCTGCAGGATGCCGGCGTCGAAATCGAGCAGATGCAGACGGGCTACGGGTCGGGGGAATTTTGCCACTGGGTGCGCAGCGCCTTCGAGCAGACTGCTGCTGATACCGGGTGTACCGTGGAAGCTATTCATTCGGATGAATGGGTGAGCGCGCGCGTCGAGCTTAGTGTCAAGCGAATCCATCGCGAGCAACCGGTACTTGCCCGTCTGGTGGAAAAATTTGGCCTGCGGATGAATATTACCCGTGCTCGCCTCGGACCGGAGCAACCGGACGGTTGGTTTGTGCTTGAGCTTGGGGGCGAGCCGCGGCAGTTGGCGGCGGGTCTTGCGTACCTGCGCGAGCGCTGCGAAAGGTTCTCGGCCTATCCAGATTGAAAACCCGGCCCCAGTTTGTCGGTGGTTTTTGTCGATGTACCCGAAATCTGTGAGGAAAAACCCATGACCCAGACGCACACCCCCTGTTGCGGTCCCGGCTACGCCTCTCCAGAAGCGGCGATGCGGGCGGACAGCGAGAAATTGCTCTACACGACGGCGCTCTACGTCGGTTCGGACGTGCAGGCCCCCGACTATCTGGCGACCGTCGATGTCGATCCCCAATCGCCCGCGTACTCCCGGGTGATCCACCGCCTGCCCATGCCCTATCTCGGCGACGAGCTGCACCATTTCGGCTGGAACGCCTGCAGTTCTTGCCACGGCGATCCCGGCCGATCGCGGCGCTTTTTGATCTTGCCTGGGATCCGCTCCAGCCGGATTTATATCGTCGATACCGAAGAGGCGCGCGCCCCGCGGCTGCACAAAGTGCTCGAGCCCGAGGAAATTAAGGCAAAAACCAACCTTACAGCGCCCCACACGGTGCACTGCCTGGCGGACGGGCAGGTGATGATCTCGATGCTGGGGGACGGCGAAGGACAGGGGCCGGGGGGCTTCTTGCTGCTCGACGAACGGTTTGAAATCGCCGGGCGCTGGGAAAACCAGGCCGACGGCATGCGCTTCAACTACGACTTCTGGTACCAGCCGCGCCACAACGTCATGGTCAGTAGCGAGTGGGGAGCCCCCCGCACGTTCTATCCGGGATTCGACCTGGCCGATGTCGCCGCAGGTCGCTATGGCCGCCGGATCCATTTTTGGGATTGGCAGCAGCGCGCTTTGGTCCAGAGCGTTGATCTGGGCGAGGAGGGACTGATTCCGCTGGAGTTGCGCTTTTTGCACAATCCCGAGAGCACCCGCGGTTTTGTCGCCGCCGCCTTGAGCAGCAACCTCTGGCACTGGTCACGGCAAAATGGCGATTGGCAGATCCAGAAAGTGGTCGACGTGCCCGCCGTCGAAGTCGAGGGCTGGCCAATCCCGGTGCCTTCACTGATCACCGATCAGCTGATCTCCATGGACGATCGGTACCTCTATTTTTCCAACTGGCTGCACGGCGACCTGCGCCAGTACGACATCGGCGATCCTTTGCACCCGAAGCTGACAGGACAGGTCTGGTGCGGCGGATTGTTGGGCAAAAGCGGCCAGGTGCAGGGCCATACGCTCCGGGGCGGTCCCCAGATGCTCCAGTTGAGCCTGGACGGCAAACGGCTCTACGTGACCAATTCGCTGTTCAGCACCTGGGACAACCAGTTTTACCCGGATCTCAACGCAGCCGGTTCCTACCTGTTGCAGATCGACTGCGACACCGAGCGGGGCGGGCTCGCCATCAACGCAGATTTTTACGTCGACTTCGGCAAAGAACCCGAAGGACCGGCCCGCGCCCACGAAATGCGCTACCCGGGCGGAGACTGCACCTCCGACATCTGGATTTAGTGCGGTGTCGACCTACCGGGTGGAGATGGTCAATCGCGATGGTCAGGTTCTGGTGGTGAGCGCGGAGCAATCGATTCTGGCGGCAGCCGAAGCGGCCGGGATCGCGCTGCCCTTCGGCTGTCGCTACGGAGTCTGCATCACCTGTGCAGCCCGACTGATCGCCGGAAAGGTAGAGCACTCGCGCACCGTTGCCCTCAAGCCGGAGCAGCTCGCCGCCGACTTCGTCCTGCTGTGTGTTGCACACCTCCGCTCGGACAGTCGGCTGCAAGTCGGTCTGGAGAGCCAGTGGGAGCTTTATCGCAATCCCTGGAGACCTACGATTTAAGCTGCTCCTCGGCGCGGTGGAGCATGTTGTGCTGGAGGTTCTCCTGGTGGCGGCGCTGCTCGGTGAGCAACTCCCGCGCCTCCTCGGTGATGGGCTCAGATTCGGCTTCCTCGGCGCGCACGAGCATGTTGTGATCGAGATTTTCCTGCTGGTGGCGCTTTTCGGTGATGATCTCGCGCTTCTCTTCGTCCGGGTGCATAACCCACCTCCGAATGTGTCTGTTTATAATGTCGCCCTGGAGGCTCCCAACCAAGCCGCACCGGCAAGAAAAATTGATGTTGTCCGGATCCTTGGGCAAGTGTCCAATCACATCTGGTTGGATGCGATTGGACACCTGATAGCTTCGCCCAGCCGGACGGTTTAACCGGATGCAATTTGCTCAGCGATGTCTGGCACACCTTGAACAACGTCGCCCAATAGATATATTATTATGCAGTCAACTCTGATTTTGTCTGCACGCTGCCAAACTTGCGCTGAGGTCATCGTGGACGCAAATGAGCAGTATGCCGCCAACACCGAAGAGTCGGCAGGCTTCGAGAACTCCTACCCGATAGACGATGCAGACACGGGCGATGTCGAGCTTTGCGCCACCGGCGCCGACATTGGCAATGCTGACGGGGAAGACTATCCTGGCGGCTTGAGCACCCACAGCTTGGAGGTAGACAGCGAAAGCCAGGCAGGCTATGCAGCCTACAGTGAAATGACCGCTCCGCAACCGTGGGAAGGCCACGCCTGGTATGGGCCCGATGCCGCCGTCCATCAGGAAGAGGCCGAGGCTACTTTTGAGGTGCCTGCTGCCGATACCGGTGCTGAAGGGGCAGTAACCCTGACCGGCAATCACGATGTAGATGGCTGGGGGGATATGTATGGCGGTGAGTTGGGCGGTTCCGGTTCAGCCAACCACCTTCCGGCCAGCCACTGGAGCACCGAGGACAGCACTGCATCATTCAGCCAAAGTGACGCACGGCTGCGGGCGAAGGCGACTGGGAGGCGAGAGTCTTGCCCTGGGAGCACGCCGAGGCGGAACCATTGACCAGCGGCTTCAGGGGGAGCGACATCGAGGATGCAGAGGCTGCTGCTTTTGATGGTTTGTCCAAAGGCGAGACATTTGTAATAAAAGTAAATCTATGTCGATTTTTGGAGGTTGAGGTAGATGGCCGGAAATGTTACCTCAAAAATTTGTGTCAATCGGCACAAATGTATGACGAAGGGGGGGGGTATTATCCTTCCATAAGCAATGGTAATTTCTCAAGGAAGGCTATTAATGCCGGGAAGAAATTTGGACTACGCTCATCTGGTTGCGGTTATGTATTTATTGTCTTGCGCGGTGAGCGCGCCTGGATGGTCTGCTGTTGAGCCATTCAAGGTACTTGAAGCAAGTGATAGCACTGAAAGCATAGGACGGGTGTTTGACAAAGCAAGTATGAGCTTAACTATATCAAGAGAAATGAAGCTTGCCCAAAACACTGATACTCTTGATTGGACAGGAATGCGTCAACAGCTTAAAGAGTATCAACCTTATATCAATCGCTATGTGTCCGGTGTTTACGATGAAGAAGATGTTAGAATATTGAAGCAGGCATATGTTGAGATTAAGCCGTACCTTGACAGCATGAAGCAGCAGCTATCCGAGAGTCTATTTTTGACTACAAAATCATCTGCTATTCCTGAGGTTACAACAAATTTCGCTTGTAATGGTAGTAATACCTCTTGCGCAAACGGAACTTGTTCAGGTACAAATGGTTTCTGCGTAGTTTTCCTCTGCAATCTGTTCTGATAGTTTTTCAGTCTTGCAGAAGTTGCTTTGAATAAAAGGCATCATTGACTAAATTAAGAGCATTTCAGAGCAATGATGCAGATAGAAAATCCTAGATCAACGCTTCTTCGATCTTACATCATACAAGTCGGCGAGGATTGGCTAATGATACCTCACACAAATCCAGAGTTTAGCAAATTCAAACTAGTCGTTACATTAGTGATGACGCTTATTGTAGTTAGTCATCTCAACAACTCACCTCAAGAAGCCAAAGCATTTACTCCAGAATTGGCAGATCAAGAAGCACGTGAATCAATCAATGATTATGTGTTTACATCGAGTTTAGTGATGGCTGATCTGATGAAGCAAACAGAGCTGGAATATTTCTCATTGGCAAATGCGGAAACACTTACCGATTCAAATTCAAAGGTTCAGAACCCTTCAGTTGATGAATCTACTTCATTTGGAGAGATAAAAGGATTTGAGCCTTACCCAGACGTAAAATTCAATGATATATGTGGAGGTTTTAACTTTGACTGTAGAAACAGTGAGTGCTACGGTTCAATTCAGAAGTGTTGAATCAGTGAACGCTTGCACACAGTTCGAGGGGCCAGACCCTGCGCCTCCAGCTGCCCAGCAATTTTCCCAGCCAATGCACATAACTGACTTCCTGACACATACAACATTGCAAG
>JAESGW010000323.1_pt1 | contig 66172 bp, 60 predicted proteins | sample 9269791 | NCBI WGS metagenome assembly JAESGW01 (sample SAMN16773120, study PRJNA677053) | algae metagenome | isolation source: Aphanocapsa lilacina HA4352-LM1 and co-occurring heterotrophs from near cave... | place: USA: Maniniholo cave, near Haena, Kauai, HI | collected 2009-07-28
CGGCGGTTGCGCAGGCCCTGGCTCAGCGCGCCGTGCAGCGCCACGGCGCTGAAGCCGTCCTGCTGCAGATCATTGGCGAGGCCATCGCACTCGACCTGGGTGCTGGCGAACACGATCGCCTGGTTGATGCTGGTGTCGCGCAGCCAGTGGTCGAGCAGCTTGCGCTTGTGGGTGGCGTTGTCGGCCCAGAACAGCACCTGCTTGATGTTGGCGTGCTTTTCCTGCGGGCTGTCGATGGTCACGCGCTGCGGTTCGCGCATCACGCGGGTGGCCAGTTGCTGGATGCGCGGCGCGAAGGTGGCGCTGAACATCATGGTCTGCTGGCGCTCGATGGTGAGCTGGTTGACTTCGGCCAGGTCGTCGGCGAAGCCCAGGTCGAGCATGCGGTCGGCCTCGTCGACCACCAGGAACTTGACCTTGTCGAGCTTGATCTGCATCGAGCGCTGCAGGTCGAGCAGGCGGCCCGGCGTGGCGACCACGAGGTCGGCGTTCTGCAGGCGCGCGATCTGCAACTGGTAGGGCATGCCGCCCACCACGTTGGCGATGCGCAGGCCGCGGCAGTGGCGCACCAGCTCGATGGCGTCGTGCGCGACCTGCTGCGCGAGTTCGCGCGTCGGGCACAGCACCAGGGCGCCGGGCGTGGCGGCCTTGAAGTTGCGGTTGCTGGTCGGGTTGACGCGCTTGGGCCGCTTGGGCGGCGCTTCGCCGCGTTCGGCGGCTTCGGCCGTCAGGCGCTCGAATTCGGCGCGCTCGGCGGCGGCTGCTTCGGCCTGGCGGCGGATCAGCGTGTGCAGCACGGGCAGCAGGAAGGCCGCGGTCTTGCCGCTGCCGGTCTGGCTCGAGACCATCAGGTCGACGAAACGGGCCGATTCGTCGCCGCGGGCCAGCGGGATCACCTTTTCCTGTACGGTCGTGGGCTGGTGGAAGCCCAGGTCCTCGACGGCGGCGATCAGTTCGGGTGCGAGGCCCAGCGGAATGAATCCGTTGGGGCCGCGCGGTGCCTCGGGCGCGTCGGACGTCTGCGCGTCCTGATCGGCGACCTCGAGGACTTCGTTGGCCTCGGTGCTGGCGGCGTCGAGCGCCTCGAGCACGGGCACTTCGGAGGTGACAGCGGAGAATTCGTTGTTGTGAATCGATTGCACAGGCGCGAGCTCGCCCTGCGCTTCAAAAGCGTCGGTCATGAATGTCAAATTTCAAACGCGAGCGCTGCCGTGGGCGGCGCCCCGTTGGTGGTTAAAAACATCAACCATCCAACGACATTCAGCTTCCGGTTCTGAAACCCGAGGCTGCGGCCCTTTTTGATCGATCCATGCGATCGGGCGCGGTGTGCAAGATAGGGAGATGCGGGATATGCCGGCGGGGAACCGATTCTGCTCATGCACGCGCCATCCTTTTTTGAAGAATGGCCGGGCACCCCGGTCAGCGAAGCCCACGATTATGACATGCATCGGGGTTTTTACCTAATCCCCGTATGCAATGGGATTTTTGGCCGTTGTTCCGGCCCACCAGGCCTCAGTCGGTCAGGCGCAGGAAGGTCTCGCGGTAGTGCGCCAGTTCCTCGATCGATTCGTGCACGTCGGCCAGCGCCGTGTGGGCCTGCTGCTTCTTGAAGGCGTTGTAGGCCGCGGGCTTCCAGCGCTTGGCGAGCTCCTTGAGCGTGCTGACGTCGAGGTTGCGGTAGTGGAAGTAGGCCTCGAGCCTGGGCATGTACTTGACCAGGAAGCGCCGGTCCTGGCCGATGGTGTTGCCGCACATCGGCGAGCCGCTCCTGGGCACGTAGCGCGCGATGAATTCGATCAGCTGCTGCTCGGCAGCGGCCTCGTCGACGGTGGAGGCCTTGACCTTGTCGATCAGGCCGCTGCGGCCGTGCGTGCCCTTGTTCCAGGCATCCATGCCGTCGAGCACGGCGTCGCTCTGGTGGATGACCAGCACCGGGCCGTCGATGCGCGGCGTGAGGTCGGGGCCGGTGATGACGACGGCGATCTCGAGGAGGCGCTCCTTCTCGGGGTCGAGCCCGCTCATCTCGCAATCGAGCCAGACCAGGTTCTGGTCGCTTTTCTTCAGGGTGGGGACCGCTTCGGCGGCCGTGGAGGCGGTGGATTCGGGCATCGCGGGATTGTCGCCGATGGTCCTGGGGCCTTGGATGCGGGGACTAAACTCCGCCCCCTATGTCCTATTCGCTCCTCTTCACCCTCGCCTTCGCCGCCGCGCTGGTGGCCGGCCTGCTCGTGAAGTTCTGGCTGGCCTCGCGGCAGGTCCGGCACGTGGCGCGGCATCGCGGCGAGGTGCCCGAGGCCTTCGCGCAGACGATCAGCCTCTCGGCGCACCAGAAGGCGGCCGACTACACGGTGGCGAAGGCGCGCTTCGGGCTGATCGAGATGGCCTGGGGCACGGCGCTGCTGCTGGGCTGGACCTTGCTCGGCGGCCTCGACCTGCTCAACAAGCTGCTGCTGGCCTGGCTCGGCGGCGGCATGGTGCAGCAGTTGGCGCTGCTGGCGGCCTTCGCGGCCATCGGCGGCCTGCTCGAACTCCCGTTCACGCTGTGGCAGACCTTCAGGCTCGAGGAGCGCTTCGGCTTCAACAAGATGACCTGGGGCCTCTGGCTGCGCGACACGGTCGTCTCGACGCTGGTCGGCGCGGCCATCGGGCTGCCGATCGCGGCGCTGATCCTGTGGATCATGGGCGCCACGGGCACGCTGTGGTGGCTCTGGGCCTGGGCCGCGTGGATGGGCTTCAACCTGCTGCTGATGCTGGTCTACCCGATGTTCATCGCGCCGATCTTCAACAAGTTCCAGCCGCTCGACGACCCGACGCTCAAGGCCCGCGTCACCGCGCTCATGAGCCGCTGCGGCTTCCGCGCCAAGGGCCTGTTCGTGATGGACGGCAGCCGCCGCAGCGCACATGCCAACGCCTACTTCACCGGCTTCGGTGCCAGCAAGCGCGTGGTGTTCTACGACACCCTGCTGCGCCAGCTCAACGCCGGCGAGGTCGAGGCGGTGCTCGCGCACGAGCTCGGCCACTTCAAGCACCGCCACATCGTCAAGCGGCTGGTCGCGATGTTCGCGCTGAGCCTCGCGGGCTTCGCGCTGCTGGGCTGGGTCTCGACCCAGGCCTGGTTCTACACCGGCCTGGGCGTGCAGCCCAACATGTCGACGGCGGCGCCCAACAGCGCGCTGGCGCTGCTGCTGTTCATGCTCGCGGTGCCGGTGTTCGGCTTCTTCGTCGCGCCGCTGTCGGCGCGGCTGTCGCGCAGGCACGAGTTCGAGGCCGACGCCTATGCCATCGCCCAGACCAGCGGCGCCGACCTCTCGGCCGCGCTGCTCAAGCTCTACCAGGACAACGCCTCGACGCTCACGCCCGACCCGGTGTTCGTCAAGTTCTACTACTCCCACCCGCCCGCCTCCGAGCGCCTCGCGCGCATGCTGGCGACCGCCTGAGCGCCATCTCTTTTCCGTCTCCCCGCACCTCTTTTCGAAAGCAGCGCCATGAGCACCGCCAGCATGTTGAAGATCAAGGACTGGAAGTCCATCCCCCGCAAGGCACTGAGCGCGACCGAGATCGTCTCGGCGCTGGCGCGGCTCGAAGGCTGGAAGCTCAGCGGCGACGGCGCGAACGTCGCGATCGAGAAGACCTACAGCTTCACGAACTACTTCGAGACCATCGCCTTCGTGAACGCGCTGGCGATGGTGGCCCACACGCAGGACCACCACCCCGACCTGTCGGTGCACTACAACCGCTGCGTGGTGCGCTTCAACACGCACGACGTCGGTGGCATCTCGGTCACCGACTTCGACTGCGCACGCCAGGCCGATGCGCTGCTGGCGGCCGCGCCCACGGCATGACCGGAGCGATCGCCTTTGGCTAAGCCGGGCCGCGAGCGCCAGCAGGGCCGAGCCTCGGCCGATGCGCTGCACGACGGCCTCGTGGTGGCGAGCCACGGCCGCCACTGCCTGGTCGAGACGCCCGAAGGCGAACGACGCATCTGCCATCCGCGCGGCAAGAAGAGCCAGGCCGTGGTCGGCGACCGCGTGCGCTGGCAGGCCAGCGAGGACGAAGGCACGATCGAGCAGGTGGTGCCGCGGCGCAACCTGTTCTACCGCCAGGACGACATCCGCACCAAGTCCTTCGCGGCCAACCTCGACCATGTGCTGATCCTGATCGCGGCCGAGCCCGAGTTCTCCGAACACCAGCTCGCGCGCGCCCTGATCGCGGCCGAGGCGGAGCGCATCACGCCGATCATCGCGCTCAACAAGAGCGACCTGGTCGAACCCTTCGAGCGCGCCTGGCGCAAGCTCGCACCCTACCGGCGCATGCACCACGGCGTGCTGCCGCTGTCGCTCAAGGCCTCGGGCGAGGTCGACCACGCCTCGCTGACGCAGCGCCTCGCGGGCAAGACCACGCTGGTGCTCGGCCCCTCGGGCGCGGGCAAGAGCACGCTGATCAACCTGCTGGTGCCGGGCGCCACCGCGCTCACCGGCGAGATCTCACAGGCGCTCAATTCGGGCAAGCACACCACCACCAGCACCACCTGGTACTGGGTCGACGCGGCGCGCAGCACCGCGCTGATCGACTCGCCGGGCTTCCAGGAATTCGGCCTCAACCACATCGCGCCGATGCAGCTCGCGGGCCTGATGCCCGACATCGCCGAGCATGCGGGCGAGTGCAAGTTCTACAACTGCACCCATCTGCACGAGCCGGGCTGCGGCGTGATCGCGCACGTGGAATCGGCGGCCAACGACGGGCCGATCAGCGCCTCGCGCTACAAGATCTACGGCGACCTGTTCGCGGAGCTCAGCGAGACGCGCTACTGAGCCTGCAGGATTTCGCGCAGCCGCTCCACCAGCACGCTGCACTGCGCGCGCGTGCCGATGCTGATGCGCAGGTACTGCGCGATGCGCGGCTGGCGGAAGTGCCGCACCAGCACCGCGCGCTCGCGCAGCGCGGCGGCCAGTTCGGCGGCATCGCGCGACGGATGCCGCGCGAACACGAAATTGGTCTGAGACGGCAGCACCTCGAAGCCCAGGTCCTCGAGCTGCAGCACCAGTCCCTCGCGGGTGTCGACGACGTCGTCGCGCGTCTTGCGGAACCAGTCCTCGTCCTCGAGCGCCGCCACGGCGCCGGCGCTCGCGAGCCGGTCGAGCGGGTAGGAGTTGAAGCTGTCCTTCACGCGCACCAGCGCATCGATCAGGTGCGACTGGCCGCAGGCAAAGCCCACGCGCAGGCCGGCCAGCGAACGCGACTTCGAGAGCGTCTGCACGACCAGCAGGTTGGCATGGCGCGGGATCAGCGGGAGCGCGCTCTCGGCGCCGAAATCGACGTAGGCCTCGTCCACCAGCACCACGCGCTCGGGACAGGCGCGCAGCAGTTCCTCGATGCGCGCCAGCGGCAGGCCGATGCCGGTGGGGGCATTCGGGTTGGCAACGACGACGCCCGCGCAGCCTTCGCGCGCGCGATCGGCCATGGCATCGACGTCGATGCGCAGGTCCTCGTCGACCGGCAACTGTTCGCAGGCGATGCCGTAGAGCTGCGCATAGACGCGGTAGAAGCTGTAGCTGATGTCGGGCATCAGCAGCGGCTCGCGCTGCTGGAAGAAGGCGAAGAAGGCGTGGGCCAGCACCTCGTCGGAACCGTTGCCCGCGAAGACCTGTTCGACCGCGAGCCCGTGGCGGCGCGCGACGGCTTCGCGCAGCGCGAGCGAGGTGGGGTCGGGATAGAGCTCGAGGCCGTTCTCGGCCGCCTCGCGGATCGCCTGGATGGCGCGCGGCGACGGGGGATACGGGTTCTCGTTGGTGTTGAGCTTCACGAGGTCCCGGATGCGCGGCTGCTCGCCGGGCACGTAGGGCTCGAGGTCCGCGATGCGCGGGCTCCAGAACGAAGGCGCGCGCTTCGCCACCGGATCGATCGCGTCGGCCATGGGCTCAGCCCAGCAGCCGCGCGAGCGTGAGCAGCGCGAGCAGCACCATCCACATCACGACCGAGCGCCAGACCAGGCCCACCACGCTGCGCAGGTGGCCGGGCTCGGGCTCGCGGCCCGGCGTGCTGCCGCTGTCGGGACGCCGGGTGTCGGCGAAGGACTCGCCGGCCTGTGCACGCGGCAGCGGGTCGACGCTGGGAATCGGCCGCAGCCGGCCGCCGCCCAGGCGCACGTTGACCGCGCCCGAGGTGGCCGCGAGGATCACGCCGTCGTTCTCGCTCGAAAAGCGGCGCGCGTCGTTGCGCCAGCAGTCGATCGCTTCCTCGAAGCTGCCCACCACCGCGAAGCCCAGCGCCGTGATGCGCGCGGGCAGCCAGTCGATCGCATGCCAGGCGCCCTCGGCGGCCTGTTGCACCGATTCGCTCGAGGGCTGCACGGCAGCGCCGTTCTTGTGCGCCCAGTAGCGCGCGACGAATTCGCTCATGCGGTAGAAGACCGCGCCGGCCGGCCCCAGGCCGACCGCGGCGAGCACCGAGAACCAGGCCAGCACGCCGAACACGTGGCGGTGCGCGGCGATCACCGAATGCTCGATCACATGGCGCACGATCTCGCTGCGCGGCAGCTCGGCGGCGTCCACGCCCTGCCAGTGCGCGAGCAGCGAGCGCGCGAGCGGCTCGTCGCCTTCGTCGAGCGCGTCGCGGATGTCGGTGAAGTGGTGGCTGAACTGGCGAAAGCCCAGCGTGACGTAGAGCACCGCGATGCTCCAGAGCACCGCGAACGGCAGCCCCAGCGTGAGCACCAGCAGCCAGTGGATGCCGAGCGCGAGCAGCGTCGGCACGAAGACCGCGAGACCCCAGGCGATCCATCCATGGTGCGGCTTGCCCGCGTCGAAGTTGCGGCTGGTCCAGCGCGTCCATGCGAGCACGCCGCCATACACGGGGTTGTGCGGGGCCAGCGGCCGCACCTGCTCGATCAGCAACGCACACAGGATGGCGAAGAAGCTCATCCAGAGATGATAGCGAGACAGCCCCGTCGTTCGGGGCTTGCGGGCCTATGAGGCCGACAGAACTCGCCGTTTCTTCAGGCGGCTCAGGCGCTCAGGAAGCGGTAGAGATTGCGCAGCATGCCGGCCGTCGCGCCCCAGACGAAGCGCTCCTCGCTGCCGTCCTGGTAGGGCATCGAGTACCAGTGCCGCTGCGTCCCGTCGCCCGCGGGCACGGCATGGCGGCGGTGGTTGGCCGGGTCCATGAGCCAGCCCAGCGGCACCTCGAAGGCCTGCGCGACCTCGTAGGGATTGATGGTGAGCTCGAAGCCGGGCTCGACCAGCGACACCACCGGCGTGACGATGAACGAGGTCACGGTGGTGTAGGTCGGCAGGCTGCCGAGCACCTCGATGTAGCTGGCCGACAGGCCGACCTCTTCCCAGGCCTCGCGCAGCGCGGCGGCCGCGATGTTGGCGTCCTCGGGATCGACGCGGCCGCCCGGGAACGCGACCTGTCCCGAATGGGTGGACAGGTTCGCGGTGCGCTCGGTGAGCAGCACGGTCGGGCCCTGCGGGCGCTGCACGATCGGCACCAGCACGGCCGCCTGCGCGGGCTCGCGGCCGGTCATGCGCGGCTCGCGGCGCAGTTCGGGCGCCCAGGCCGGCGGCGAAGCGAAGCGCGCGCGCAGCGCCTGCGCCGTCAGCTGCTCCAGCGCCACCGCAGGCAGCCCGTCGGCCGTGCCGCCGCCCACCACCGGGACCTTGCGCGGGTCGAATGGCGGCAGCATCGTGGGCACGACGGCATTGACGGGTTCGGAGGTGGCGGAGGACATGGACGGGGCGGCGCTGGAGGCGGTCAAGTGATCGATCGTGAGGCGAAGGGTGAACGGACGAAAGGGAAACGGGGGCAAAACGCAAAAAGCCGCCAGAGCGGCGGCTTTTTCGCAACAGGCAAGCCTGCGGGCAGCTTACGCGGCCGCGGCGCTCGACGACTTGCCGGGCAGCTTTTCCTTGATGCGAGCCGAACGGCCGCTGCGGTCGCGCAGGTAGTACAGCTTGGCGCGGCGCACGTCGCCGCGGCGCTTGACTTCGATGTTGGCGATCAGCGGGCTGTAGGTCTGGAAGGTACGTTCCACGCCTTCGCCGCTGGAGATCTTGCGCACGGTGAAGCCGCTGTTGAGGCCACGGTTGCGCTTGGCGATCACCACGCCTTCGTAGGCCTGCACGCGCTTGCGGGTGCCTTCGACGACGTTCACGCTGACGATGACCGTGTCACCGGGCATGAAATCGGGGATGGTCTTGCCGAGGCGGGCGATTTCTTCCTGCTCGAGAGTCTGGATGAGGTTCATGATTTCCTGATATCGATCGTGTCCGCGCTGCACAAAAGGCGTCGTTGGCGCAGTCATGCGGGATGACTTCGCACCGGACGCGGCCGGCCAGAGGATCGGGGAGCCCGCGATTATAGCTTTTTTTTGAGCACCGCCTCATCGGCGGCGTTCAGGCGTCCGGCGGAGCGGGCCGCGTCGATCAATTCGGGGCGTTCCCGGGCGGTGATCGCCAGCCGCTGGTCGCGGCGCCAGCGCTCGATCTGCGCATGGTGGCCCGACATCAGCGGCGCCGGCACGCCCTGCCCGTTCCACTGCTCGGGCCGCGTGTAGTGCGGGCAGTCGAGCAGGCCGTCGAGCGCGGGATTGAAGCTGTCCTGCACATGGCTGGCCTCGTCGCCGAGCACGCCGGGCTGCAGCCGCGCCACCGCGTCGAGCAACGCCATCGCGGGGATCTCGCCGCCCGACAGCACGAAGTCGCCGAGGCTGACCTGGTGCGTGACATGGGCGTCGATGAAGCGCTGGTCGATGCCTTCGTAGCGACCGCAGACCAGCACCGCGCCCTCGCTCGCCGACCAGCGCTCGACCGATTCGTGGCGCAGCGCCTCGCCGATCGGCGAGAACAGCACCACCGGCGCCGGCGCGCCGCGCGCGGCCTGCGCCGCGGCGAGGCAGGCCGACAGCGGCTCGGCCATCATCACCATGCCGGGGCCGCCGCCGAACGGGCGGTCGTCCACGCGCTTGTAGTTGCCGCTCGCGTAGTCGCGCGGATTCCACAGCACCACCTCGACCTGCTTCGATTCGTAGGCGCGGCGCGTCACGCCGCTGGCCATGAAAGGCGCGAACAGTTCGGGAAACAGCGTGAGGATGTCGAAGCGCATGCGCGCGGACCGCGGCGGCGGGGCCGAGATCAGTAGTCGGGCTGCCAGTCGACCGTGATGCGCCGGCCCGCGAGGTCGACGCCGTCGACGAAGGCCGAGACGAACGGCACCATGCGCTCGATGGCCTTGCCGTCCTGCTCGGCCGCGATCACCAGCGTGGTCTGCGGGCCGGTGGCGAGCAGCTCGCGCACCGCGCCGAGCACGATGCCTTCGCGGTTGACCACCTCGAGGCCGATCAGGTCGACCCAGTAGTACTCGTCGTCGGCGGTGCTCGGAAAGCTCGAGCGCGGCACGAACACGCGCGCGCCACGCAGCGCCTCGGCCGCGTTGCGGTCGGGCACGTCACGCGACGAGGCGACGATGCAGTCGGAATGTTCCTTGGCTTCGCTGATCGCGAGCCGGAAAGCGGTGGCGGCCGAAGCCCCGGGGGCCTGCAGGAACCAGCGCTTGGAAGAAAAAAGCGCCTCGGGCTGGGCGCTATGGGGCAGGACCTTGAACCAGCCCTTGATGCCCCAGGCATCGGCGATGCGGCCTACTTCGATCGCGTCCGCCGGCAATTCGGCGGCTTCGAGCGCGGGCAGCATCGCCGGTGGCCGGGCTGCTTAGGCGGCAGCCTTGGGAGCGGCCGCGGCGGCTTGACGGATCAGGCGCGCGACGGTGGGCGAGGGCTGGGCGCCGACGCTCTTCCAGTACGTCAGGCGGTCCTGAGCGATACGGATGCTTTCTTCGTTTTCCTTGGCGGTCGGGTTGTAGAAACCCAGGCGCTCGATGAAACGGCCATCGCGGCGAACGCGCTTGTCCGACACGACGATGTTGAAGAACGGACGGCCTTTGGCACCGCCACGGGAGAGTCGAATGACGACCATGATTTATCCTTGGGTGGGTCGCAGGCCTTCGTGTTTGAAGATGAAAACCTGCTCACGATGTTCTTCCAGCGTCGAGACACGCGACATGGCCACCCGGCCAGCGACACGCTGAAAAGCCCACGATTATAGCCCGCACCGCGTTCCGGCCGAGAATTCTTGCCTGCACTGGCCAGTTTCCGGCCCGTTTACGGCCATTTCGCCTCCCCAATTTCCCCTCATGACAACGATCCGCCCCAGCCGGGAAGACGACATCCCGGCGATCGCCGCCATCTACGCCCACCACGTCCTGCACGGCACCGGCACCTTCGAGACCGAGCCGCCCTCCCCCACCGAGATGGCCGCCCGGCGTGCCGACGTGCTGGGCAAGGGGCTGCCCTACTTGGTCGCCGAGCGCGACGGCGCGCTGCTGGGTTTCGCCTACTGCAACTGGTTCAAGCCGCGCCCGGCCTACCGCTTCTCGGCCGAGGACTCGATCTACCTGGCCGAGGCCGCGCGCGGCCAGGGCCTGGGCGCGCGGCTGCTGGCCGCCCTGTGCGAGGCGGCCGAGGCCGCCGGCGTGCGCAAGCTGATCGCGGTGATCGGCGACTCGGCCAATGCCGGCTCGATCGGCGTGCACCGCGGCCAGGGCTTCACCCAGGTCGGCGTGCTCAAGGACTGCGGCTGGAAGTTCGGCCAGTGGCGCGACGTCGTGCTGATGGAAAAGAGCATCGGCGCGGGCAGCAGCACCCATCCCGAATGAACGAAGCAACGAAAGCAGGATCGAGCACCGCATGAAAAGCAAGACGACCACGGCCTGGCTGGCCTTCCTGGGCGGCCCGCTGGGCCTGCACCGCTTCTACCTGCGCGGACTGGGCGACTGGCTCGGCTGGCTGCTGCCGATCCCGACCGCGCTGGGCCTCTACGGCATCGAGCGCGTGCGCATGTTCGGCGTGGACGACGGCTGGAGCTGGGTGCTGATCCCTTTCCTCGGCTTCACCATCGCCGGCTGCGCGCTCACGGCCATCGTCTACGGCCTGATGACGCCCGAGAAGTGGAATGCGCGCTACAACGCGGGCGCGGCACCCGACGCGGAACCGGGTCGCACGAGCTGGGCCACCATCGGCGCGGTGGTGCTGGCACTGTTCTTCGGCAGCACGATCCTCATGGCGAGCATCGTGTTCAGCTTCCAGCGCTACTTCGAGCACCAGGTCGAAGAGGGACGGAAGATTTCCCAGTAGATCCGGGGATTGGCACCCGGCGCCGACGCCGGGTACCAACCAAAAAAACCACCCGACCAGAGCCGGGTGGCAAACCTTGGAGACAAAAAAGACGCGGGAATCAGAAGCTGTGGCGCAGCCCGAAGTCGTAGCCCGTCGACGAGCGCGGTGCCCAGCCGGCGGTCGCCAGGTAGGCCGGAGCGCCACCGGTGGTCACGCGGTTGAACACGGCCGTGTTGTTCTGGCCATCCTTGATGCGCACGCGGGCGATCGTGGCGTACAGGGCGGTGCGCTTCGACAGGTTGTGCACGTAGCCCAGCGCGAACTGGTTGGCCTTGGTCGACAGCTCGGGGTTGCCGAACAGCGCGGTGGCCGGGTTCACGAAGCCGTTCTGGCCGGCCTTGTACTTCACGTAGCCGTACGAAGCCTTGATCTGGCCCGGGCCCACCGGCACGCTGACGCCGAGCAGGAAGCCGTCGTACTTGTCGGTCACGCTGTCGACGAAGGTCAGGGCGCCCAGGGCGGTGGCCGTGTCGAACTTGTTGCGGACCTGCGAGTACTCGCCGAACAGCTTCGCCGCGCCGAGGTCGTAGCTCGCGCCGAGGTTGAAGGTGTTGATGCGGTTCTTGAACGCTTGCGAAGCCAGCGCCGGGGTCAGGACCGTGGTCGCGGTCAGCGGCGTGGTGTCCTTGTTGTCCTGGCCGTAGGAAACGGCGACGTCCAGCGGGCCGTTGGCATAGCCGACACGGCCGCCGAAGTACGAACCGCGCTTCGACGGCGACTCGATCACGTTCTCGTCGAACTTGACGTTCTCGTGCAGCGCGTACTGGAACTGGCCATAGAAGCCACCGAGGTTCGGCGGCAGGAAGTAGCCGATGCTGTTGCTGGCACGCGCGTAGTTGTCGCTGGCCGAAGCGCCGTTGGGCGCGGTGCCTGCCTTGCGCGACAGCGAGTCGCCGACGCGGCTGATCAGGCTCGTGCCCACGCCACGCAGACCGAAGGGATCGAACACGTTGTCGTTCCAGTAGGTGGGCGTGTAGTCGCGGCCGAGGCGGATTTCGCCGAAGCCACCCGACAGGCTCACGGTGGAGCGACGGTCGAACGCGGCCACGCCGGTCTTGCCGTCATCGTTGGTGATGCCCGATTCGAGCCAGAAGCTCGCTGCCAGGCCACCGCCCAGATCTTCCGTGCCGCGGAAACCGAGGCGGCTGGAGCTGCTGCTGCCGTTCGCCAGGGCCGTCTGGCTCTGCTTGCGCGAAGCGCCGTAGAGCAGCGGGTTCGTGCCACGGTACTCGCTCTTGGTCGAGTAGTTGCTCACGCTCGCATCGACCACGCCGAACAGCGTCACCGACGATTGAGCAGCCGCTCCGCCGGCCGCCAGCACGGCGGCCAATGCCACCAGGGATTTTTTCATTTCAGCTTCCTCTTTCTTAAGCACAACAAGCGTCCTGGGCGGTTCTTCGAGGAACCACCCCGGAACGGGGGGACACCGGGGATTCCGCGGCGGCTCGCCGCGGTTTCTCGCGTGCATCGGATCGCGTTTCATGCGGCGCCGGCGTGGGACCGGCTCCGAGCGACGTTGCACGCGATGCATCTGCAATCGGGTGCAGTGATGGTCTCGTGCGCGGGTGAAGAGTCCGTGACAACCCTTAGAGTCCGTTCACGGAAACGGGACTCTTTGGCGCGATAACAACACGCTCAGAAAGTTGTGCTGAAACGCACTGCGCTGCGCTGCGATCGCACGGCATCGGGCAGCCGCGGTCCAGCAATGGCGAATGAGGAATGACGGTGCGCGCAGCCGATGCGGCTTCGAGCTGCGCCCCGAACAACGAGGCTCAGAAGATCTGCCAGCTCACCCAGTAAGCAATCGCCGCCACGAACGCCGATGCCGGGATCGTGAAGATCCACGCCCACACGATGTTGCCCGCCACGCCCCAGCGCACCGCGCTCGCGCGCTGCGCCGAGCCCACGCCGACGATGGCGCCGGTGATGGTGTGGGTGGTCGACACGGGAATGCCCAGCGCGGTGGCCAGGAACAGCGTGAGCGCGCCGCCGGTCTCGGCGCAGAAGCCGCCCACGGGCTTGAGCTTGGTGATCTTCTGGCCCATGGTCTTGACGATGCGCCAGCCGCCGAACATGGTGCCCAGCGCGATCGCGGCATAGCAGCTCACGATGACCCAGGTCGGCGGTTCGGCCTCGCCAGCCGAGGCGTAGCCGGTGGCGATCAGCAGCATCCAAATGATGCCGATGGTCTTCTGCGCGTCGTTGCCTCCGTGGCCCAGGCTGTAGGCGCCGGCCGAGACCAGCTGCAGCCGCCGGAACCAGCGGTCGATGCGCGAAGGCGTGGCGCGGCGGAAGGTCCAGGCCACGATCACCATCATCAGCGAGCCGAGCAGGAAGCCCAGCACCGGCGAGACGAAGATGAAGGCCACGGTCTTCCAGATGCCCGAGGCGACGAGGCCGCTGGTGCCGGTCTTGGCGATCACGGCGCCGACGATGCCGCCGATCAGCGCATGCGAGGAACTGCTGGGGATGCCGTAGTACCAGGTGACGAGGTTCCAGCTGATGGCGCCGATCAGCGCGCCGAACACCACGTGCACGTCGACCACGCCCGGCTGGGCGATGCCCTTGCCCACGGTGGCGGCCACGCTCAGATGAAAGACGAAGATCGCGATCAGGTTGAAGAAGGCGGCGAACACCACGGCCTGGCCGGGCCGCAGCACGCCCGTGGACACCACGGTCGCGATCGAGTTGGCGGCATCGTGGAAGCCGTTCATGAAGTCGAACAGGATCGCGAGCGCGACCAGCACCATCACCACCCAGAGGGCGACCTGCACCGTTGCCATCGGTCGTACCCGCTCAGGAGTTCTCGAGGACGATGCCCTCGATCACGTTGGCCACGTCCTCGCACTTGTCGGTGATCGTCTCGAGCAGCTCGTAGATCGCCTTGAGCTTGATGACCTCGCGCACGTCGGGCTCCTCGCGGAACAGCTTGCTCATGGCGCTGCGCATCACGCGGTCGGCGTCGGACTCGAGGCGGTCGATCTCCTCGCAGGTCTTCAGGGTGGCCTCGGCCACGGCCGGGTCGGCGATCTTGCCGAGGTACTTCACGGCGTCCTTGAGGCGGTCGCAGCACTTCACGCTCAGCGTGGTGAGGCGCACGATCTCGTCGGTCATGTGGCGCACGTCGTACAGCGCCATGGTCTCGGCCGAGTCCTGGATCAGGTCGGCCACGTCGTCCATGGTGTTGATGAGCTTGTGGATCTGCTCGCGGTCGATCGGCGTGATGAAGGTCTTGTGGATCAGCCGGTTGACGTCGTGCGTGACGCGGTCGGCCGCGCGCTCGGCGTTGTCGACGTCGCGGTTGTACTGCTCGCGCAGGTGCACGTCGTTGTAGTTGGTGACGAGTTGCTCGAACGCCCGGGCCGCCTCGACGATGCGCTCGGCGTGCTGGTTGAACATCTCGAAGAAATTGCCCTCGCGGGGCAGCAGCTTGCCGAACATGGCGACTCCTGGAGGACGTCAATCACAGTTTCATGACGCCTTGATGAAAAACCCGCGAAGTTTAAACGGGCGGATCGTGCGATCCGGACCTTGGGGGGTTGATCTTTTCGTTGTATATGCGCGCGGCGTGGCTGCCGCGCAGCCGCCAGCAGCATCACCGGCGCGACGCCGGCGGGATCGAGGCCCGCCCTGGCGGCGCGCTCAAGCCTGGGGATCGGTGTCGCGCAGCCGCTCGATGACCTGCTTCGACACGCGCGCCAGCGCGGCGCGCGGCACCTTGTCGGGCGCGATCTCCGCCAGCGGCTTCAGCACGAAGGCGCGCTCGCGCATGCGCGGATGCGGCAGCGTGAGCGCGGGCGTGTCCTTGACCGTGTTGCCGTGCGTCAGCAGGTCGAGGTCGAGGGTGCGTGGCGCATTCGGAAACGGCCGCTCGCGCCCGGCCTCGAGCTCGAGCTGCTGCAGGTCGGCCAGCAGCGCCTCGGCCGTGAGGCCGGTGCGCACCGCGACCACGGCATTGATGAAGTCGGGGCCGGTGGCATCGACCGGCGCGCTGCGATAGAGCGAGGAGCTGGCCGTCACGGTGGTGCGCTCGATCGCGCCGATGGCGAGGATCGCGGCGCGCACCGCCGCGGCGGCATCGCCGAGGTTGGCACCGATCGCGATGAAGGCCTGGACCGTGGGGTACTCGTCGCGGGACCGGCTCGGGGGCCGGACCGGGCCGGAGCCGCCCGAGCGACCGGCCGGCCTGCGCGCCGGCGCGGCGCCCTTGCGGGCCGGGCCGGCGGAACTGGCGCCGCGGCCGCCGGGCTTGCGATCGCCATCGCGGGCATCGCGCGGTGCCTGGCGACGGCCCTCGCCGCCCCCCGCGGGCTTGCGGCCGCCCGCGCCCTTGCCGCCCGGCGGGCGCCCTGCGGTACTCATTCGGACGCGGCTGGCGCGCCGCCCTCACCACCGGTACGCGGCTTGCGGCGGCGCCGGCGCTTGCGCGGCGCGGCCGCCTCGCCATCGGGCGGCACGGCAGCACCGGCTTCGCCGTCGGCCGCCTCGTCGTCCGCGCGCTCGTCGCCGCGCGCGGCGCTCTTGACCACCACGGGACCGGTCGCGGGCGCGGTGTTGCGCACCCGCACGCGCTGGCGTGTCTTCTGTTCGTCGCGCACCTGGTCCAGCAGGTCCTGGCGCCGCGTGTCGTCCGAGGTGCTGAACTCCTGCCACCACTCGGCGATGGCCTCGCTCACCTCGCCCACGTCGGCGCGCAGGCGCATGAAGTCGAAAGCGGCACGGAAGCGCGCCTGCTCGACCAGGCTGTAGGGCGTGGAGCCGGTGCGCTTGTCGAAGCGCGGCTGCATCATCCAGATCTCGCGCATGTCGGCGGCCAGCTTGCCGCGGCCCGAGACGTCGCCGATGCGCGCGTTGAACACGTCGTCGATCGCGTCCTGCAGCGCCGGGAACGGCGGCTGCGCGCGCTGGCCATTGCGGCCTTCCTGGCGCTGGGCCCAGCCGTCGCGCACGTCGGCCCACAGCACGCAGGCCAGCAGGAAGCTAGGCGCCACCGGCTTGCCCTCGCCGACGCGGCGGTCGGTGTCCTGCAGCGCGGCCTTCACGAACGGCAGGTCGGCACGCTCCACCACCACGTCGAGCAGCGGATAGATGCCCCTGGCCAGCCCCAGCTTGCGCAGCTGCTCGACGGTGGCGATCGCGTGGCCGGTCTGCAGCAGCTTGAGCATCTCGTCGAACAGGCGGCTCTGCGGCACGTCGGCCAGCAGCTTGCTCGACTCGACCAGCGGCGCGCCGGTCTTGGGCTCGAGCTTGAAGCCCAGGGCCGCGAGCTTGGCCGAGAAGCGGATGGCGCGGATGATGCGCACCGGGTCCTCGCGGTAGCGCACGGCCGGGTCGCCGATCATGCGCAGCACCAGCTTCTGGGCATCGCGGATGCCGTGGTGGTAGTCGATCACCACCTGCCGCGCCGGGTCGTAGTACATCGCGTTGACGGTGAAGTCGCGGCGCGCGGCGTCTTCCTCCTGCGGGCCCCAGACGTTGTCGCGCAGCACGCGGCCGCTGGCGTCCACGGCATGGGTCATGCCCGCGAGCTCGCCCTTGCTGGTGCGCTCGTTGCCGCTGACCTGGCCAGCGGCGGCCGCATCCATGTAGGCGCGGAAGGTCGAGACCTCGATCACCTCGTGCTCGCGGCCGCGCCCGTACACCACGTGCACGATGCGGAAGCGCCGCCCGATGATGAAGGCGCGGCGGAACAGCCCCTTGACCTGCTCGGGCGTGGCATTGGTCGCCACGTCGAAGTCCTTGGGCCGCAGGCCGAGCAGCAGATCGCGCACCGCGCCGCCCACCACGTAGGCCTCGAAGCCGGCCTGCTGCAGGGTGGTGACCACGTTCTTCGCGCGTTCGTCGACCAGGGCCGGATCGATCCGGTGAACCTCCGCCGGCACTTCCTCGCGCTTGCCGAAGCGGCTCTTTCCCTGTGCGCCGCCGGCGGATTTGCCGAGCAGCTTGTCGATGAATTTCTTGATCATTGGTTGAGAAGGGTTCTTCTTATTCGTTTTCGAGCATGGAGCGGATCAACGGAATGGTGATCGCGCGTTGCGTCTGCAGCGCATAGCCGTCGAGCTGCGTGAGCAGCTCCATCAGGCTGCCGAGGTCGCGGCTGAAGCGGTGCAGCATGTAGTCGAGGACATCGTCGGACAGCATCACGCCGCGCGCATCGGCGGCCTGGCGCAGCACGGCGCGCCGCTCGCTCTCGCCGAGCACCTGCAGATGGAACACGTGGCCCCAGCCGAGGCGGGTGCGCAGGTCCTCGCGCAGCGGCAGATCGGCCGGCGGCAGCGCGCCCGCGGCCACCACGCCGCGCTGCAGGCTCTGCGCATTGACGAACCAGTTGAAGGCCGCGTGCTGCTGCACGGCGGTGTAGAGGTGCACCTCGTCGAGCAGCACGGCGACCCAGCGCTCGTCGAACTCGGGCGGCTCCAGCAGGCCGGCGTGCAGCCAGCCCACGCTGGCGCCCTGCTCGCGCAGCGCCACGCGCACCGATTCGAGCAGGTGGGTCTTGCCGCTGCCGCTTTCGCCCCACAGGTAGGTGGGCACGGGCGAGTGGAGCGCCGGACTGCCGGCGCCGCCCACCCACAGTTGCAGGTGCCGCAGCGCCGCCTCGTTCGGGCCGGCAAAGAAGGCGTCGAAGCTGGGGCCCGTCGCGATGCCGATATCGAGCGCGAGCTGTTTCATCCCGGGAAGGTTCATGGAGGGGGCGGTCAACGCCCGTAAAATCGTCCGGAATTCTATCGGCCCGGCCGTTTCGCCCTTTGACCCTCCCCCCGGGGTGCCATCGCGGCCGGCGCGCTTTCCATTCCTCTCGCTTCCAACCAGCCATGACCTCCCCTCTGCCCACTCCGCTCAGCTACAAGGACGCCGGCGTCGACATCGATGCCGGCGACGCGCTGGTCGACCGCATCAAGCCGCTCGCGAAGAAGACCCTGCGCGAAGGCGTGCTGGCCGGCATCGGCGGTTTCGGCGCCCTGTTCGAGGTGCCCAAGCGCTACAAGGAGCCGGTGCTGGTGAGCGGCACCGACGGCGTGGGCACCAAGCTCAAGCTGGCCTTCGAATGGAACATGCACGACACGGTCGGCATCGACCTGGTGGCCATGAGCGTCAACGACGTGCTGGTGCAGGGCGCCGAGCCGCTGTTCTTCCTCGACTACTTCGCCTGCGGCAAGCTCGACGTCGACACCGCCGCGGCGGTGGTGGGCGGCATCGCGCGCGGCTGCGAGCTCTCGGGCTGCGCGCTGATCGGCGGCGAAACCGCCGAGATGCCCGGCATGTACCCGGCCGGCGAGTACGACCTGGCGGGCTTCGCGGTCGGCGCGGTCGAAAAGTCGAAGATCCTCACGGGCCAGAACGTCAAGCCCGGCGACGTGGTGCTGGGCCTGGCCTCGGCCGGCGTGCATTCCAACGGCTTCAGCCTGGTACGCAAGGTGATCGAACGTGCCGGCGCCGAGCTGCCCGCCACGCTCGACGGCAAGCCCTTCCGCGAGGCCGTGATGGAGCCCACCCACCTCTACGTGAAGCCGGTGCTCGAGGCGCTCGGCAAGCACCCGATCAAGGCGCTGGCCCACATCACCGGCGGCGGCCTGCTCGAGAACATCCCGCGCGTGCTGCCCGAGGGCACCGCCGCCCACCTGAAGAAGGGCAGCTGGCCGCAGACCGAGCTGTTCGCCTGGCTGCAGAAGGTGGCCGGCATCGACGACATCGAGATGAACCGCACCTTCAACAACGGCATCGGCATGGTGGTGGTGATCGACGCGGCCGAGGCCGCCGCCTGCGCCGCCACGCTGCGCGCGGCCGGCGAGACGGTGCACGAGATCGGCGCGATCGCCGAGCGCGGCGAAGGCGCCGCCGTGGTCGTCGCCTGAACCCACCGGGTTTCGACGCGCAAGCGCCCTCCCGGATGACCAAGCCCCTGCCCACCGCTCCCATCGCCCCCGTGCCGCCACGCAGCGCCCCGCGCAACGTGGTGATCGCCAGCTACCTGCTGATGCTCGCGGGCCTGATGCTCGTGATGTGGCAGCACCTGCTGCCGGGGCTGCTGTGCGCCTGCATCGGCTTCCTGGCCACGCGCTTCTTCGCGCGGCTGATCGGCCGCGGCCTGGCGCGCTTCGCCCCGCTGCGCACGCGCGGCGACGGCATCGCGCGCGTGCTGGCGGTCACGCTGGTGCTGCTGGCGCCGATCGCGCTGGTCACCGTGGGGCTGTCGCAGGCGCGGGAATACGTCATCGACGCACCCGACCAGTACCGAGAGCTGCTCGACTACACGGCGCGCACCGTGCTCGAGCTGCGGCTGAAGCTGCCGCCCGAGATCGCGGTCTACCTGCCCGAGGGCGCGGCCGAGATCCAGCGCATGGTGGCGAACTACATGCGCGCCCAGGCCGGCATGCTGGCACTCACCGGCCGCGCCTGGCTCGGGGCGCTGCTGTTCGCCTACGTGGGGCTGATCATCGGCGGGCTGGCCGCGGTGGCGCATGCGCGCGGACCGCGCCGGCCGCTGGCGGAGGAGCTGCACCAGCGCATCACGATGTTCGGCCAGGCTTTCGGCCAGATCGTCGCGGCGCAGTTCTGGATCGCGGCCTTCAACACGCTGCTGACCGCCATCTTCCTGCTGGTGCTGATGCCGCTGTGGGGCCCGCACCTGCCCTACACGCCCGCGCTGATCACGCTGACCTTCGTCGCCGGGCTGGTGCCGATCGTGGGCAACCTGGTGTGCAACGCGGTGATCACGCTGGTGGCGTTGTCGGTGTCGCCGGTCACGGCCGCGGCCTGCCTGGCCTTCCTGATCCTGATCCACAAGGCCGAGTACGTGATCAACGCCAAGGTGGTGGGCAGCCGCACGCAGATGAGCGTGTGGGAGCTGCTGGCCGTGATGTTCGTGGCCGAGGCGGTGTTCGGCCCGGCCGGGCTGGTGGCGGCGCCGCTGTTCTACGCCTACCTCAAGAAAGAGCTGCAGGCCGGCGGCCTGGTCTGAGGCGGCGGGCGCCCCGCGCGCCTAGCGATGTCCTGATCTGATCGATTCTGGTCCGCTCCGGAGCGGCCCTCAGGCGTGAAACCGCCAAGAATCGGGCGCATCATCCACTTCGCCTTCGGAAAATCCGCCATGAAGACCTGTCTGATTGTGATCGACGCCCAGGAATCGTTCCGCCAGCGCCCGTACTGGGACGAAAGCCTCGCGGCGCCCTATCTCGCGGCCCAGAACGCGCTGATCGCGGGCGCGGCCGAGGCCGGCCTGCCGATCGTGCGCGTCTACCACGTCGACGGCCCGACCACCGCCGCCAACGCCTTCGCGGTCGAATCGGGCTTCGTGCGCCCGATCGAGGGCCTGGCCGGCTTCGAGGCCGCCGCCACCTTCACCAAGCACCGCCACAGCGCGCTGGTCAACAGCGGGCTCGACATCTGGCTCACCCAGCAGGGCATCGGCCGACTGATCGTGAGCGGCATCCGCACCGAGCAGTGCTGCGAGACCACCACCCGCCATGCCTCCGACCTGGGCTGGGAGGTCGACTACGTGACCGACGCCACGCTGACCTTCGACATGGTGCAGCCCGACGGCAAGCCGCTTTCGGCCGCCGACATCAAGGCCCGCACGGCGACCGTGCTGGCGGGGCGCTTCGCGACCATCTGCGGCGTGGCGCAGGCGCTGGAACGCGCGGCATGAGTCCGTCGCCGGCCGCCGCGCTGCGCGTGCTGATCCTGGCCTTCGACGGCATCGAGGCCCTGGACTTCGCGGGCCCGTTCGAGGTGTTCACCACCGCGACCCGCGTGCACCGGCGACTGCGGCCGGACGAACCGGCGCTCTTCGAGGTCGCGGCCGTGGCCGAGGGCGCGCCCGCGCGGCCGGTGCAGGCGCGCGCCGGGCTGCGGCTGCTGGCCGCGCACGACCTGGCCGACGCGCCGCAGGCCGACCTGCTGCTCGTGCCCGGCGGCGTGGTCGACGCGCCGCTCGCGAGCGCCGCCACGCTGCAATGGATCGCGCGGCAGGCCGCGGGTGCGCGGCTGGTGGCCTCGGTCTGCACCGGCGTCTTCCTGCTCGCGGCCAGCGGCGTGGTCACCGACCAGGCCGTCACCACGCACTGGGAGGACCTGGCCGATCTGCGCGAGCGCTTCCCGGCGCTCGAGGTGCGCGAAGGCGTGCGCTGGGTCGACGGCGGCCGGATCCTGAGCTCGGCCGGCATCAGCGCCGGCATCGACATGAGCCTGCACCTGGTCGAGCGCCTGGCCGGCCGCGAACTGGCCGAGCGCACCGCGCGCCAGATGGACTACGCATGGACGCACAACCCACCCTGATCCGCGTCGTCTTCGTGCTGCTGCCCGGCAGCCTGGTGCTCGACTGGGCCGGGCCGGCCGAAGCGCTGCGCATCGCCAACCAGCGGCTGCGCGCCAGCGGGGCGCCGCCGCGCTTCGCGATCGAGTTCGCGAGCCCGCGGCCCGATACGGTCGGCTCGGTCGGCATCGCGCTGACCGGGCTGGCGCCGCTGCCGGACCTGCTCACCGCCGATGGTGCCGACGGCGCCGCCTGGGTGGTGCTGGTCGGCATGCCGGGCGACACGATCCCGATCGACACGCCCGAGACCCAGGACCTGCTGCACTGGCTGCGCGGCCTGCGGCTCGAGGCGGGGCGGCTCGAGCTGCTGACCATCTGCGCCGGCAGCCTGCTGGCCGCGCATGCCGGCGCGCTGGCCGGGCGGCGCGCCACCACGCACCACCATCACCTCGACGAACTGCGCGCCGTGGAGCCGCGCTGCGAGGTGGTGGGCAACCGCGTGTTCGTGCTCGACCCGCCGGTCTACAGCAGCGCCGGCGTCACCACCGGCATCGACCTGCTGCTGCACCGCATCGCCGACACCTGCGGCGAGGCGCTGGCGGCGCAGGTCGCGCAGACCATGGTGGTGGCGCTGCGGCGCGGCCCGCACGACCCGGAGCTCTCGCCCTTCCTGGCCTACCGCAACCACCTGCACGCCGCCCTGCACCGGGTGCAGGACGCGGTCAGCGAACGGCCGCAGGCCGACTGGAACGTGCCGCGCATGGCCGAGGTGGCCCACACCTCGGCGCGCCACCTCACGCGGCTGTTCGTCGAGCATGCGGGCGTGGCGCCGCTGGCCTACCTGCGCCGGCTGCGGCTGGCGGCCGCGCAACTGGCGCTGGCCTCGGGCGCCAGCGTCACGCGGGCGGCCGAGCTGTCGGGCTTCGGTTCCGACACGCAGTTGCGCCGCGCCTGGCATCAGTTCGGGCTGCCGGGTTCGCCGTCGGACGCGGCCGGGCTGGCGCGCGGCTGAGTCAGCCCAGGCAGGCGCGCGCCCGCGCCGCCAGCAACGCCTTCTCGCGGCCGTTGCGCGTCAGGCCGGCCGCGCGCTCGAACTCGCGCCGCGCCTCGTCGAGCCGGCCCAGCTTGAACAGCAGGTCGCCGCGCACCGCCGGCAGCAGGTGGTAGCCGTGCAACGCAGGCTCGGCCAGCAGCGCATCGGCCACCTCGAGCCCCGCGGCCGGGCCGAAGGCCATCGACAGCGCGACCGCGCGGTTGAGCTCGACGATCGGCGAAGGCGCGAGCTGGGCCAGCGCGTCGTAGAGCGCGGCGATGCGGCCCCAGTCGGTCTGCTCGGCCGTGCGCGCCCGCGCATGGCAGGCGGCGATGGCGGCCTGCAGCGCATAGGGGCCGAGCGCGCCGCCGAGCGCCTCGGCGCGTGCCAGCGCGGTCAGGCCGCGGCGGATCAGCACGTGGTCCCAGCGCGCGCGGTTCTGCTCGAGCAGCAGCACCGGCTCGCCCGATGGCCCGACGCGCGCGGCGGTGCGCGAGGCCTGGATCTCCATCAGCGCGACCAGCCCATGCACTTCCGACGCCGCGGGCATCAGCTCGGCCACGATGCGGCCCAGGCGCAGCGCCTCCTCGCACAGCGCGGGACGCATCCAGTCGTCGCCCGCGGTGGCGGCATAGCCCTCGTTGAAGATCAGGTAGAGCACCTCGAGCACCGAGGCCAGCCGCGGCTCGAACTCGGCGCGGCGCGGCACCTCGAAGGGCACGCGCGCCTCGGCCAGGGTGCGCTTGGCGCGCACGATGCGCTGCGCGACGGTGGGCTCGGTGACCAGGAAGGCGCGCGCGATCTCGTCGGTGGCGAGGCCGCCGAGCAGGCGCAGCGTGAGCGCCACGCGCGCCTCGGTCGACAGCACCGGGTGGCAGGCGGTGAAGACCAGCCGCAGCAGGTCGTCGCCGATGTCGTCGTCGAGCGCGGTGTCGACCGCCTCGGCGAAATCGGCCTGCGCGATCTCGTGCCGCGCATCGAGCTCGCGGCCGATCTCGCCGGCCTTGTGCTCGGCCAGCTGCAGGTGGCGCAGGCGGTCGAGCGCGCGGCGCTTGGCCACGGCGGTGAGCCAGGCCGCAGGGTTGTCGGGCACGCCCGATTCGCTCCATTGCTCGAGCGCCGAGACCAGCGCGTCCTGGGCCAGCTCCTCGGCCAGGCCCACGTCGCGCACCATGCGCGCGACGGTGGCGATGATCCTGGCCGACTCCATGCGCCACACCGCCTCGACGGTGCGATGGATCGCGGCGGTGCGCGGGTCGTGGCTCACCGGCTCAGTTCGCGGGCTTCTTGAGGGTCTGCATCGAGGGGAAGGCCTCGGCGGTCAGCGCCTGCACCTCGGCCGGATAGTCCTCGACCTCCTGGATCTGGCGCACCTCGATGACCTCGTTCTCGCCGCCGGGGCAGCGCGTGGCCCATTCGATGGCGGCGGCGCGCGAGGGCACGTCGATGATCCAGAAGCCGCCGAGCACTTCCTTGGCCTCGGCGAAGGGGCCGTCGACCACCGTGGGCTTGCGGCCCGGGAAGCTCACGCGCGCGCCCATCGAGGGTGGATGCAGGCCGTCGCAACTGATCAGGATGCCCGCCTCCTGCATCGATGCGTTGTAGGCCATCATGGCCGACACCGCGTCGACGTCGTCGGGGATGGTGCCGGGCGCGGCGTTCTCGTAGCCGTGGGGAATCATCAGCAGCATGAATCGCATGGCGGTTCTCCTGGATTCAGTGGCCGGGCTTGGTGCGGGCCTCGGTCTCGGCGCGCAGGCGGTCTTCCTGCGCGAGCAGCTCGGGCGTCATCGAATCGCCGAAGTCGGCAGCCTCGAAGACCTGGCGGATCTCGATCTCGCCTTCCTGGAACGGGCTGCGCCTGATCCACTCGATGGCCTCCTCCTTCGACTTCACCTGGAACAGCCAGAAGCCGGCCAGCAGTTCCTTGGTTTCGGCGAAAGGGCCGTCGATGACGGTGCGCTTGGTCGGGCCCTCGCAGCGCACGCGCACGCCCTTCGAGCTGGGATGGAGGCCCTCGCCCGCCAGCAGCACGCCGGCCTTCACCAGTTCCTCGTTGTACTTGCCCATCGCGGTGAGGATCTCGGTGCTGGGCATCACGCCGGCTTCGGAATCCGCATTGGCCTTGACCAGAATCATGAATCGCATGTCGTTGCTCCTAGAGGGGGGTTGGAAGTGGAAATCGGGAACGGCGTCGAAGCCTCGAATCTGCCTGCTCCTGTTGACACGTCGAGCGACGGCCGGCCGGATCGACAGGAATCGACCGGCCCAGTTGTAAAAAAGCGTTTCAATTTCGGCGAGCCGGCCGCTACGGACGGCCGCAGAAGCGCAGCACATGCCCGTCGGGCTCGCGGATCGCGAACTCGCGCGTGCCCCAGGGCTGCGACACCGGCGCCTCGATGACCGTGACGCCGCGCTTCAGGTAGGCCGCATGCAGGCCGTCGATGTCGTGGCCGACCTGGATCACGAACTCGCCGCGCCACGGACGGGGCTCGCGCGCGCCGGTCTGCCACAGGCGCAGGTAGATCGGCTGGCCGGCGCCGGCCGGCAGTTGCCTGACGCGGCCGTAGCTCGGCGGCTCGCCCGCGATGAAGTCGAGCTCGAAGCCCAGCACCTCGCAGAACCAGCGCGCGGCGCGGCCGACGTCGGCCACCGGCAGCACCGGCTCCATGCCATGGAAGCCGTGCACGGCGCCGAGGGCGGGCGCGCCGGTGGGGCCCGCCCGGGTGGCCATCAGCTGGCGGCGCGCCGCAGCGCGGCCACGCGCTCCGCGATGGCGTCGATGTCGAGCGCGTCCTCGGCATGGGCCAGGTAGGCCTCGAGGTCGCGCACCGCGGCGGCCGTGCTGCCCTGCTCGGCATGGGCGATGCCGCGGTCGCGGTACTCGCCCCAGGCCTCGGGCAGCAGCGCGATGATGCGGTCGAGCACGGCGATCAGCCGCTGCCAGTCCTCCTGCGCGCGGTGCACTTCCTTGAGGTTGCGCAGCATGCGGCCGATGATCTCGCGCGAGCTCGCGGGCTGCAGGTACAGGCCCAGCGGCACGTCGAATTCGCCGACCAGGCCGTTGCCGCGCTTGTAGGGCTCGAGCCGCTCGCTGAGTTCCTCGCGCGAGAGCGACTTGCCGGTGAAGGGATCGATCACCACCTGCCCCTTGGGCAGCGTCACCTTGAGCATGAAGTGCCCCGGAAAGCCGATGCCGCGCGCCTGCAGCCCCAGGCCCTGCGCCAGCTCCATCCACAGCACCGCGAGCGAGATCGGGATGCCGCGGCGCGTGCGCAGCACCGCGTTGAGGTAGCTGTTGTCGGGGTCGTAGTAGTCGTTGACGTTGCCGCCGAAGTTCAGGTCGTTGAAGAAGAACTGGTTGAGCGCGCGCAGCCGCGCGAGCGGCGCGGCGTCGGACGGCAGGCGGCGCTTGAGGCGGGCCAGCAGCTGGTCGACGTCGCCGAGCACCTGCTGGACGTCGAGGTCGGGGTATTCGTCCTGCGCGATGCTGGCGGCGGCCTCGAGCAGCGGGAACTGGTCGTCGCTCTGCACGAGCGACTCGAAATACTCGAGTGCGGTGGGGACCTGGAAGCTGAACGTCGTCATGTGGCTTTGTAGAGGAGCGGGGCCGGCAGCGTCAAGGCGGGGGACATGCGGATTGCCAAGGCATCCGGCGGTGCCGATCGTCGGAGGCTCAGCGCCGCATGAAGCTGCGCAGCCGCACGCCGGCGGCGGCCAGCACCGCGAAATAGAGCAGCGCGGCGCCGGTCACCAGCATCGCGAGCAGGCCGATGCGCCAGAAGCGCTGCTCGCGCAGGCCGATCCAGTCGAAATGCCCCGAGGCCCAGGCCAGCAGCGCGGCCAGCACCAGCGAGCCCGCGAGCACCTGCAGCGCGAAGCGGCCCCAGCCGGGCTCGGGCTTGTAGCTGCCGCGGCGGATCAGGCCGACCAGCAGCCAGCTCGCGTTGACCAGCGCGCCGATGCCGATGGTCAGGGTCAGCGCCGCGTGCTGCAGCACCGGCACCAGGAACAGGTTGAGCACCTGGGTCAGGATCAGCACGCCGACCGCGATCAGCATCGGCGTGCGGGTGTCGTGCTTGGCGTAGTAGCCCGGCGCGAGCACCTTGATCGCCACGATGCCGACCAGCCCGACGCCGTAGCCCATCAGCGCGACGGTGGTGCGGCGCACGTCCTCGCCGCCATAGGCGCCGTTGTGGAACAGCACCGCCACCAGCGGCTGCGAGAACAGCAGCAGCGCCACCGCGCACGGCGCCGCGAGCAGCAGCACCAGGCGCAGGCCCCAGTCGAGCAGCGACGAATAGCGCGCATCGTCCTTGGCCGCGCGCGCGCCGGCCAGCTGCGGCATCAGCACCACGCCCAGCGCCACGCCCAGCATGGCGGTCGGGAACTCCATCAGCCGGTCGGCATTGGTGACCCAGGTCACGCTGCCGGTGGCCAGGTGCGAGGCGATCTGCGTGTTGATCAGCAGCGAGATCTGCGCCACGCTCACGCCGAGCAGCGCGGGCAACATGAGGCGCGCGATCTTGCGCGTGTCGGGGTCGGCCCAGGCAGTGCGCAGCGCCTTGAAGCTCGCGCCGATGCGCGGCAGCAGCCCCAGCTTGCGCAGCGCGGGCAACTGCAGCCCGAGCTGCAGCACGCCGCCCACCATCACGCCCACGCACTGGGCATAGATCGGCTCGATGCCCCAGCGCCGGAACAGCGGGGCGCCGAACAGGATCGACAGGATCAGCGCGATGTTGAGCAGCACCGGCGACGCCGCCGGCACCGCGAACTTGCGCCACGTATTGAGGATGCCGCCGGCCAGCGCCACCAGCGACATGAAGCCGATGTAGGGGAACATCCAGCGCGTCATGACCACCGCGGCATCGAATCCCGCGAGGCCGCTGGCCATGGCCCAGACCAGCCACGGCGCGCCGACCACGCCGACCACGCACACCACCACCAGCATCCAGGTCAGCAGCGTGGCGACATGGTCGACCAGCTCCTTGGCGCCCGCGTCGCCGCGCTCGGTGCGCGTGGCCGCCAGCACCGGCACGAAGGCCTGGCTGAACGCACCTTCGCCAAAAACCCGGCGAAACAGGTTCGGAATGCGGAAGGCGACGTTGAAGGCGTCGGTCAGCGCGCTGACGCCGAACACCGAGGCGAACAGCACGTCGCGCACGAGGCCGGTGATGCGCGAGGCGAGGGTCAGCAGGGAGACGGTGGAGGCGGATTTGAGCAGCGACACGGGGGGAGTGTAGGCCCCGCAAAGCCCGTGAAATGGCGGTTCTGGCCAGATTTCCGCACCCGGCCTATAATGGAGGGCTTTGCTGCATCATCCTCAGACACTGAGAGAACACTACCATGGCATCTACCAAGCCCAAGAAGAAGAACCCGCGCCTGGCGTCGGGCCGCAAGCGCGTCCGCCAGGACACCAAGCTGAACGCTGCGAACACCTCGCTGCGCTCTAAGTACCGCACGGCAGTCAAGAACGTCGAAAAGGCTGTTCTGGCCGGCGACAAGACCAAGGCGACCGAGCTGTTCGCCAAGGCCCAGAGCATCGTCGACACGGTCGCCGACAAGGGCATCTTCCACAAGAACAAGGCTGCTCGCGACAAGAGCCGCCTGTCGGCCAAGGTCAAGGCCCTGGCCCTCGCGCCTGAAAAGGCCGCCGCCTGACACCTGTCAGGCAAGCCCGGACCGGTTCGCGCCGGTCCGCCGTTTGATCGGGGTGCGCTGCAGCAAAGTGAAAAACCGCCTTCGGGCGGTTTTTTCATGGGCGAACGATCTTCATCGCCATGCCTGGATCAAAGACAAAGGCTGACAGGACTGCGCTTACGCGCATTCTTCCGATGCTGCGTCATCGAGGTGGTAAGCCTCAAGGCGGTCCTGCGACCCCATGCGCAACGCCAGGACGACTTCGGGCTGCTCCTGAAAGGAGACCAGAACGTCTGCTCCTGACACTTCCTGGCGCGCACGCTGAAGCACTGGTTGGAGAGAACTGGTCTCCCAGCGCTCGAAGGACAACTGCCTTGCGTAAGTTTCGGATTTCGATTCGATGATCGAACTCATTTCCTGGGTTCTGGCTTTCATGGCGGTCCTGACTTGCTCGACAACGCCTGCCTTCGCGAGGAATGCAGCCGCGCATTCCGCGAGAACTCGTTGCCGAACTTGAACCAATGCCTCTTCACCAGGGAAGGCCGATACGAGTTGACAGGCCGCCATGCGCGCGGCGTGACACAACTTCCATTGATCAATCAATTCCAGGAGCTTCGGCTGCAGGGATTGGAGAGCGGCCGCCATTCCGCTCGTTCCAAGCTTGCCCGGGTCTTTCATCGTCTGGATACCATCGCGGAGTTCACGGAGATCGGACTCCAGATGATGCTGAATGCTGGTCAATGAGGCCTCAAAATCCTCCAACTTCTGTCGAATCGAAGGCGTCAGCCCTCCCGTCATGACTGTTCCCGCGACCTGCCTCAGATAGGCAATGGCGCCATTGACTTCCGCGAGTCGGGCGTCCTTGAGAAAGCCGTGAATCGCGGCGACGCCTTTCTCAATCGCTTCCAAGCGTTCACTGATGTCGGCCAAATGCTTCTGCGCAACAACGGCAGATGCGATGTTGAAGAGCGCGGCGGAATTGACAAGATTCTGGAGCTTGGGATCTTCATAGAAGCGCGCCTGCTCGGTAATGCGCTTTCCATCATGAACCCAGCCGCGCAGGCCGTTGCCGTCCGCCGCCGCCGCAAGAGGGCCGTTTACGACCACACGCACGTACTCGGCTCCATTCTGTTCAAGTGCCGCACTCAAGCCCGGCACGGCCTGGAGAATTGGAGCCAGGCGATCTATGCCAGCAGCCTGGCCTCTCCCCACCGCTCGCGCTTTCGCCTTCCAGACTGAGCCAGGCAGAATCGACGCCGAAACTATCGGACGATCGACCGTCGTGCCGATGTGCCAGCCAGGGCCCACGCCGTCCACAGCAAAGCCAGCATTTGGAGAACTCCGTATCAGGGACTGCGTAGAGTCTGCGACCTTCTCCCGCATCGATTCTTTTTGCCGAATCGATGCAATGCGAACGACGCATGGAAGCGTGATTCGGTATGCCTCACCCGCCAGTTGCTGCGCGCCCCATCCGGCCGTCGCCGCAGCAGCAGTGAGAGGAAGGGCTCGCGAAGCGACTGCCGCCAGCAACCCCATCGACGGCTTTCGAACAGAGCTTGTCACTTGCCTGGAAACCGAATCCACGACTCGGCGCAGCGAAAGCTTCTCGAATCCATCCGCAAGCGACGCCGCACCTACAGCTGCGACGCCACCTTGACGCACTGCTTCCAGCAACTGCTCCAAGTCAGACGCCACCTCGAAACCGAGCGACTCCGCGATCCTCTGCTTGCCGCTGAGATCAGTTTCAGACCATAGGCGAGACACGATCGCTGCCAAGACTCTCAATTCGACCTGCGCTACAGACTCGCCTTTCGGGGCCACCTCCCCGGAGACATGGCTCAGCACATCTTCCACTATCTGCTTGTAGGCGACGCCGCCACCGCGAGCCACGTTGCGCAGCGAGTTGCCACCGAACAACTGAAGCTCCCGCACGAGCAGGCGCAATTCTCCGTCCAAGAAGGCCTGCTCATCCTTGGCCTTGAGCAGCACTTCGCGGACAACCGCAGGGAGCGTTAACCGGCCGGCGCCATCGTCCGTGACGAAAACCACCAATGCTGCGAGATCGGAGTGGTCCGCTCGGCGCAAGAGTTCCAAGAGTGCTTCATCGGCGGGAAGGACAGGAGTAGTGCTCATCCCGGCAAATGTATCAAGCAGCAACCAATGCGTCGAAACTATCCGAGGCATTAATGCCAGGGCAGATCGACCGTCGTGCTCGCTGGAAGCGTCCCGCGCGGTGAGCGACCGCTCAGGGCTTCTTGACCGGCGTCGGCGGGGTCCGCTGGAGCCCGTCCTTGTGCTGGTGATCCGGATCGGGCACCAGGCAGGCCTCGGCCACCTGCAGGTCGTTGTCGCGCGCGAAGTTCACGCAGAAGTCCCAGGCCATGGGTTCGGCCTCGCGCAGCGCGCTGTTCACCACCACGCACTTCACGCCGTTGATGGTGGTCGGCACGCACCACGGCGAGTAGCTCAGGTGGCTGCCCGGATAGGCCCCGCCGGGCCGGAAGGAGCACATCACGCCGGCCAGCCGCTCGGCCCAGTCGCTCGGGCGAAAGGTGCGGCCGTCGTGCGTGATGCCTTGGATGAAGATCTCGGTGGCGGTGGGGGAAATCATCGTTTGGGAAGAGGCGACCGCACGCCGTAGCGAGCTGTTGCGGTGCAACAAGGATTCTATCCGCGCCCTCCCCCTTCCCACCGGGCGCAGGGCATTGCTGTGATGCGGAATCCTCAACGCCAGCGTCAAACTCGCCGCCTAGAATCCGCCTTCCCTTACTGGAGAACCGAATGAGCGCTACCGTCGAGCCCACCTCGCCCCACGTCATGAACACCTACGGCCGCCTTCCGATCGCGCTGTCGCACGGTCAGGGTTGCCGAGTCTGGGACACGAACGGCCGCGCCTACCTCGACGGCCTCGGCGGCATCGCCGTCAACACGCTGGGCCACAACCATCCCGAGCTGGTGCCCGCGCTGCAGGACCAGGTCAGCAAGCTGATCCACAGCTCCAACTACTACCACGTGACCGGCCAGGAGAAGCTCGCCGCCAAGCTGACCGAGATCTCGGGCCTGACCAACGCCTTCTTCTGCTGCACCGGCCTCGAAGCCAACGAAGCCGCGCTCAAGCTGGCGCGCAAGTTCGGCCACGACAAGGGCATCGAGCGCCCCGAGATCGTGGTCTATGAAGCCGCCTTCCACGGCCGCAGCATCGCCACCCTGTCGGCCACCGGCAATCCCAAGGTGCAGAAGGGCTTCGGCCCGCTGGTCGAGGGCTTCATCCGCGTGCCGCTCAACGACATCGAGGCCCTGAAGAAGGCCACCGAGGGCAACCCCAACGTGGTCGCCGTGTTCTTCGAGACCATCCAGGGCGAAGGCGGCATCCACCCGATGCGCATCGAGTACCTGAAGCAGGTGCGCGCGCTGTGCGACGAGCGCGACTGGCTGATGATGATCGACGAGGTGCAGTGCGGCATGGGCCGCACCGGCAAGTGGTTCGCCCACCAGTGGGCCGGCATCAAGCCGGACGTCATGCCGCTGGCCAAGGGCCTGGGCTCGGGCGTGCCGATCGGCGCCGTGGTGGCCGGCCCCAAGGCCGCCAACATCTTCGGCCCCGGCAACCACGGCACCACCTTCGGCGGCAACCCGCTCGCCATGCGCGCCGGCATCGAGACCATCCGCATCATGGAAGAGCAGAAGCTGCTCGAGAACGCCGCCAACGTCGGCGCCCACCTGAAGGCCGCGCTCGAGCGCGAACTGGGCGGCCTGCCTGGCGTGAAGGAAGTGCGCGGCCAGGGCCTGATGCTGGGCATCGAGCTCGACCGTCCCTGCGGCGCGATCCTCAACCGCGCCTGCGATGCCGGCCTGCTGCTGAGCGTGACCGCCGACAGCGTGATCCGCCTGGTGCCGCCGCTGATCCTGAGCATCGCCGAGGCCGACGAGATCGTCGCCATCCTCGCGCCGATCGTGAAGACCTTCCTCTCGGAGCCCGCCCCCAAATGACGAGTGCCAGCGCGACGCCAGCCATCCGCCACTACCTGCAGTTCTCGGACTTCTCGGCCGACGAGTACACCTACCTGTTCGACCGCATGGCGGTCATCAAGAAGAAGTTCAAGACCTACGAGAAGCACCAGCCGCTGACCGACCGCACGCTGGCCATGATCTTCGAGAAGGCCAGCACGCGCACCCGCGTGAGCTTCGAGGCCGGCATGTACCAGCTCGGCGGCAGCGTGGTGCACCTGACCACGGGCGACAGCCAGCTCGGCCGCGCCGAGCCGATCGAGGACAGCGCCAAGGTCATCAGCCGCATGGTCGACCTGGTGATGATCCGCACCTACGAGCAGACCAAGATCGATGCCTTCGCCGCGCATTCGCGCGTGCCGGTCATCAACGGCCTGACCAACGAGTTCCATCCCTGCCAGATCCTCGCGGACATCTTCACCTACATCGAGCACCGCGGCTCGATCCAGGGCAAGACGGTGGCCTGGGTGGGCGACGGCAACAACATGGCCAACACCTGGCTGCAGGCCGCCGAGATCCTGGGCTTCACCGTGCACGTGAGCACGCCCAGCGGCTACGAGGTCGACCAGTCGATCGCCGGCATCCGCTCGGGCGACAGCTACAAGGTCTACAAGGACCCGATGGAAGCCTGCCGCGGCGCCGACCTGGTGACCACCGACGTCTGGACCAGCATGGGCTACGAGGCCGAGAACGAGGCGCGCCGCAAGGCCTTCGCCGACTGGTGCGTGGACGAGGAGATGATGCGCGGGGCCCAGTCCGACGCGCTGTTCATGCACTGCCTGCCCGCGCACCGCGGCGAGGAAGTGCAGGCCGAGGTCATCGACGGCCCGCAGTCGGTGGTCTGGGACGAGGCCGAGAACCGCCTGCATGCGCAGAAGGCGCTGATGGAGTTCCTGCTGCTCGGCAGGCTCTGAGCGCCCTCTTCTTCCGCTTCGGCAGCATCGGCCCGCCATGAACGCCTGCCAGCAATGCGGCGCCTGCTGCGCCAGCTACCGCGTCGACTTCAGCGTGCACGAGCTCGACGACAACGGCGGCCGGGTGCCTTCGGGCCTGGCCGTCGAGGTCAACGACACGCTGTGCCGCATGCGCGGCACCGATCACACGCCCGCGCGCTGCGCGGCCCTCACCGGCAGGATCGGCCAGTCGGTGGCCTGCGGCATCTACGAGTGGCGGCCCAATCCCTGCCACGAGTTGCAGGCCGGCAGCGACGCCTGCCAGCGCGCGCGGCTGCGCCACGGGCTCGGCGCGCTGCCCGACACCCTGCACTGAGCGTCAGGCCGCCGGCACCGGCAGGCCGCCCACGCGGCCCTTGAATTCCTGCAGCGAGAAATAGGTCTGCACGTGGCGCACGCCCGGCAGGCGGTGCAGCTTGCGCTGCAGCAGCTCCGAATAGGCGTCGAGGTCCTTCGCCACCACCACCAGCATGAAGTCCTCGGGCCCCGAGATGCCGTGGAACATCACGACCTCCGGGATGGCGCAGACCGCGTCCTCGAAGGCGCGCGACGAGATCTCGGTCTGGTGGTCGATGCCCACCATCACGAAGGCCATCACGCCGAAGCCCAGCGCGCGCCGGTTCAGGCCCGCGTGGTAGCCGCCGATCACGCCGTCGTCCTCAAGCTTCTTCACGCGCCGCCAGCACGGCGACTGCGACAGGTGCGCCATCTGCGCGAGTTCGCCCGAGGTCAGGCGGGCGTTGTCCTGCAGCGCGCGCAGCAGCTGGAGGTCGGTGCGATCGAGGTCGGCTTGCATGATTTTTTCCAGATTCGGTCGTTTGAGAATGGATTATCCAATTTCATTCGAACCTATGGATAACTTCTCGACTTCAAGCAGCTCTTGCGAATAGCATCCGGCTCCGCGCAACGGCTTGTGGCAAGCCGGCATCCGGCCCACACTGGCTGCCTCGGCCCACCGGCATTGTTGCCACCCGGACCCCACCCTTCGTGACACCGCTTCGTGACAACGATTCAGCCACCATGACCGCACCACGCCGACTCTGGGACATCTCCGCCCCCGTGCACGCGGGCAGCCCGGTGTTTCCGGGCGACACGCCCTATACGCAACAGTGGTGCGCCACCATCGGGCCGGGCTGCCCGGTCAACGTGAGCGCGATCACGATGTCGCCGCACGTGGGCTCGCACGCCGACGCGCCGCTGCACTACGACCCCGAGGGCGCCACCATCGGCGACGTCTCGCTCGACGCCTTCATCGGCCCCTGCCGCGTGATCCACGCCATCGGCCGCGGCCCGCTGGTCGAATGGGCGCACATTTCCCACGCGATCACGAGCCAGCTGCCGCCGCGCGTGCTGGTGCGCACCTATGCCGCCATGCCGGTCGATCGCTGGGACGGCCAGCTCGCCGCCTATGCGCCGTCCACGGTCGAGCGCCTCGCGGCCATGGGCGTGAAGCTCATCGGCATCGACACCGCGAGCATCGACCCGGCCGACAGCAAGACGCTCGACAGCCACCAGGCGATCCGCCGCCGCGGCCTGCGCGTGCTCGAGAACCTCGTGCTCGACGAGGTGCCCGAGGGCGACTACGAACTCATCGCGCTGCCGCTCAGGCTGGTGAGCGCCGATGCCTCCCCCGTTCGCGCCGTGCTGCGCGAACTCTGATCCGCCAAGACCCATGACGACCACCCTCGAAGACTGCCGCGCGCTCGACGCGCAAGACCCGCTGCGCGCCCTGCGCGACCAGTTCACGCTGCCCGACGGCGTGATCTACCTCGACGGCAACTCGCTCGGCGTGCTGCCCAAGGCCGCGCCCGCGCGCATCGCCGAAGTGGTGGCCAAGGAATGGGGCGAAGGCCTGATCCGCTCCTGGAACACCGCGAGCTGGTTCGACCTGCCGCAGCGCCTGGGCGACAAGGTCGCGCGCCTGGTCGGCGCCGCGCCCGGCGAAGTCGTGTGCACCGACAGCACCTCGGTCAACCTCTACAAGGTGCTGTTCGCCGCGCTCTCGCAGCAGAAGGACAGCGGCCGCAAGCTGGTGGTGAGCGAGCGCAGCAACTTCCCGACCGACCTCTACATCGCCGAGTCGCTGTGCCGCGAGCGCGGCTTCACGCTCAAGCTGATCGAGGCCGACGAGCTGCCCGGCGCACTGACCGACGAGGTCGCGGTGCTGATGCTCACGCACGTCAACTACCGCACCGGCGCCATGCACGACATGAAGGCCATCACCGCCGCCGCGCACGAGGCCGGCGCGCTCGCGGTCTGGGACCTGGCCCACAGCGCGGGCGCGGTGCCGGTGGCGCTCAACGAGGCCGAGGCCGACTACGCCATCGGCTGCGGCTACAAGTACCTCAACGGCGGCCCCGGCGCGCCGGCCTTCGCGTGGGTGCACACGCGCCATGCCGATCGCTTCGAGCAGCCGCTGTCGGGCTGGTGGGGCCATGCAGCGCCGTTCGAGTTCACGCCGCACTACCGGCCCGCGCCGGGCGTGGCGCGCTACCTCTGCGGCACGCAGCCGATCGTCTCGCTGTCGGCGCTCGAATGCGGCCTCGACACCGTGCTCGCGGCCGAGCCCTTCGACGGCGAACGCGGCGGCATGGGCGCGCTGCGCGCCAAGTCGCTCGCGCTCACCGACCTGTTCATCGCGCTGGTCGAGGAGCGCTGCGCGGGCCACGGCCTGTCGCTGGTCACGCCGCGCGAGCATGCGCGCCGCGGCTCGCAGGTGTGCCTGAGCCGCGACGAAGGCGCCTATGCGATCGTGCAGGCGCTGATCGCACGCAACGTGATCGGCGACTTCCGCGCCGGCGACGCGCAGATGCCCGACATCCTGCGCTTCGGCTTCACGCCGCTTTACCTCGGCTTCGAGGACGTCTGGAACGCCGTCGAACAGCTGGTGCAGGTGCTCGAGACCGGCGAGTGGCGGCGCCCCGAATTCAACCGCAAGAACGCAGTGACATGAGCACCGAGAAGCGCCCCGAAGAGATCGTCCACGAAGAGAAGGCGCAGCTGGATTTCAGCGCGTCGATGAGCTACGGCGACTACCTGCACCTCGACGAGATCCTCAACGCCCAGCATCCGCTCTCGCCCGCGCACGACGAGATGCTGTTCATCGTGCAGCACCAGACCAGCGAGCTCTGGATGAAGCTGATGCTGCACGAGCTGCGCGCCGCCACCGCCTGCATCGCGAGCGAGCAGTTGCCCGGTGCCTTCAAGATGCTGGCGCGCGTGAGCCGCATCATGGAACAGCTGGTCGATGCCTGGACCGTGCTGTCGACCATGACCCCGCCCGAGTACACCGCGATGCGCCCCTATCTCGCGAGCTCGAGCGGCTTCCAGAGCGCGCAGTACCGCTGCATCGAGTTCGCGCTCGGCAACAAGAACCCCGCCATGCTCAAGCCGCATGCGCACCGCCCCGACCTGCTGGCCCAGGTCGAAGCCGCCTGGCGCTCGCCCTCGCTCTACGACGAGTCGCTGCGCCTGCTCGCGCGCCATGGCCTGCCGGTGCCCGCCGACCGCCTCGAGCGCGACTGGACCCAGCCCTACGAGGCCAGCGACGGCGTCGAGGCGGCCTGGCTGCAGGTCTACCGCGAGCCGCACCGGCACTGGGACCTCTACCAGCTCGGCGAGAAGCTCACCGACATCGAGGATGCCTTCCGGCTCTGGCGCTTCCGCCATGTCACCACCGTCGAACGCGTGATCGGTTTCAAGCGCGGCACCGGCGGTACCGGCGGCGTGAGCTACCTGCGCAAGATGCTCGACGTGGTGCTGTTCCCCGAGATCTGGAAGCTGCGCACCGACCTGTAGATTCTCGGCGGCACCCCCGGGTGCCACCCCTTGCCGCTCCCGCCCAGCACGCTACATTTTTGGGAACCACGGAGGCGCCGCCATGAACGACATCCAGTTTTCGGCCGATGAGCTCGACACCCTGCGCGAACACGGCGTGGTGCTGTTCGCGGAGCGGGTGATCTTCGAGGCGCAGCCGCCGATGCCGGCGCACCGCATCTCGGCGATCCAGGCGATGTGCGCGGGCCCGCTGCCCGAACCGCTGCTCGCGCTGTGGCGGCTCACGGCTGGCGGGCGCCTCGACTACGACCTCGCGCTCGAGATGAACGGCAACATCGAGAACATCAGCTGGTCGGAGCTGTTCTGGGACGGCAGCGACGGCTACCGCGACCTGCAGGGCTGGATCGAGCACGAGCAGGAACTGGCCGAGGAAGGCGCGCAGACCCATGGCCTGCGCTGGCGCGGCAAGCTCGCGCACCTGCCCTTCGGCGGCTTCGAGTACTGCGACCGCATCTACACGGTGGTCGAGCCGGGCGCGGAGCACGGGCAGGTCGTGGCCTGGAAGCAGGGCCTGCCGCCGGCCTGGACCCATGCGCTGCACGAGGACGGCCTGAGCGTGGTCGCGAGCGACCTGTTCGGCGCCTTCGCCGCGCTGCACCTCGACGAGGACCCGCTCGCGCCCACCGGCGACTGCTACTCGGGCCACGCGCTGCTGGCCTACGTCGACGATCGCCACCAGGCCCACGGGCTGGACATCGACCTGATGGACAAGCTGGTCACCTTCTACTGCCGCGCCGTGGTCGACTGGCGCACGCCGCTGGCCGAGGGCAGCCTGCGGCGCCAGCCCGCGGTGGCACGCACGGCGCTGCGCCATGCGATCGCGGTCGACGACGCGGCGCTGGTGGTCGAGCTCGCGGCCGCGGGCGTGCGCTTCGAAGGACCGCTGCAGGGCAGCGCGCTGGCCACCGACATGGCGGTGAGCCGCAGCGCCTATGCGGCCGCGGCGGCGCTGGTGCGCGCGGGGGCACCGGTCTCGGCCGAGGTGCTCGCGAACATCGACGGGCAGATCTCGCCCGAGCTCACGACCGCGCTGCTGGCCAATGGGGCGGAGCCCAACATGACGGCCGTGGTCGCCTGCGTGGCCTGCGGCGCGCCCGCGAGCGCGCGGCTGATCGCCGAGGCCTGCGCGCGCGCGGGCATCGACGTGCCGGCCGCCTTCATCGTCGACCGCGATGCGCTGCTGGCCGAGCTCGAGGGCACGCTGATGCAGGTGCGCAGCGGCTCGATGGGGCACTACCTCGGGCCCGAGGGGCTGGCCGAGCGCATCGAGCACCTGCAGTCGTTCAGGCTCTAGCCGCCGCGGATCTAGCCGCCGTACAGCCAGGGCTGGTCGAGCAGCCGCTCGCCGAGCGCGCGCATCGCGAGGTCGCGGCCCAGCCGCACCGGCCCGCTGGCATGGAAGATCTGGCCGTTGCGCCGCGCCTTCGCCTGCACCTGTGCATTGCGCTGCCAGCGCGCGGCCGCGTAGCGCGCGAAGGCCGCGGGCACGGCATCGCTGCCGCCCTCGCCCAGGGCCTCCGACAACGCCACCGCATCCTCGATCGCCATGCCCGCGCCCTGCGCGAGGTACGGCACCATCGGATGCGCGGCATCGCCGACCAGCGCCAGCCGCTCGTGCGCCATCTCGGCGGCCGAGACCAGCGGCGGGCGATCGCTGAGGCTCCAGGCGCGCCAGCCGGGCATGGCTTCGAGCAAGGCCTGCAACGAGGCACCCGTGCGGCCCGCGGCGGCCTGCAGCGCCGCGAGGCTGCTGGCCTGGTCCCAATCGTGCGCATTGCCGGCCGGCGCCGATTCGGCGATGACCACCACGTTGAGCCACTCGCCGGCACGCACCGGATAGGCCACCGCATGCAGCTGCGGCCCGAGCCACACCTCGACCCCGCCGCGGCGCAGCGCGGGCGGCAGCGCGTCCTGCCGCGCGAGCGCGCGCCACGCGGTGTGGCCGGTGATGCGCGGCGGCTGGCCGGCCGAGGCCGCGTCCAGGCGTCGCCGCACCACGCTCCAGAGGCCGTCGGCACCGACCACCGCCTCCCCCTCCCAGGCACGCGCGTCGCTGCTCGAGACGCACACGAGCTCGTCGCTGAGCTCCACGCGCTCGATCTGCGCGCCGGTCACGAGCGCGCCGGTGCCGCGCGCGCGCACGGCATCGAGCAGCAGCCCATGCAGGTCGGCGCGATGGATGCAGAGGTAAGGGGCGCCGTAGCGCTGGCGCATGGCGGCGCCGAGCGCGAGCCGGCCGATCTCGGCGCCGCTGCCGGCGCTGCGCACCACCAGTGCTTCGGGCTGCGCCGCGACCCGGGCGAGGGAGTTTTCGAGGCCGAGCTGCGACAGGCGCCGCGTGACGTTGGGGCCGAGCTGCACGCCGGCGCCGATGTCGCCGAAGGCGGCGGCCTGCTCGAACACGTCGGCGCGATGGCCACCGCCGGCCAGCGCCAATGCGGTGGCCAGCCCCCCGATGCCGCCGCCGGCGACGAGGATGTGCGCGGGCATCGGCCTCAGCGCGCGGAGGACGAAGAGGCGGAGGAGGAAGCCGGGGCCTGGGGGGATTTGGGACCGCAGCTGTTGCAGCTGTCGCACGAGCCGCAGCCCGAGGTCTTGGCGAGCGAGGCCGCCAGTTGCTCGGCGCGCTCGGCATCGACGAGGCCGGCGCGCTGCGTGCCGGTGGCGACCTTGCGCGCGGCGCTGCGGCGCCAGCCCGCGGGCATCCAGCGCCAGACCGCGTAGAACGCGGCGCTCGCGACGATCAATCCGACGATCAGTTCTTGTGCCATGGAAGCTAGCCTTTCAGAGGCGGTTTTACCCCGCCCCGAGAGCCACCGCAACGTGGTAGGTGATGAAGCACGCGATGTAGGCCAGCGCGAACAGGTAGCCCGCCATGATCCACACGTACTTCCATTGCCCCGTCTCGCGCTTGACCGTGGCCAGGGTCGAGATGCATTGCGGCGCGAACACGTACCAGACCAGCAGCGACAGCGCGGTCGCGAGCGACCAGCTGCCGGCGATCAGCGGCTCGAGCGCGCCGGCCACGTCGTCGCCGGTGGCCGAGAGGGCATAGACCGTACCCAGCGCGCCCACCGCGACTTCGCGCGCGGCCATGCCCGGCACCAGCGCGATCGAGATCTGCCAGTTGAAGCCGATGGGCGCGAAGATGTGCTCGAGGCCGCGGCCGATCATGCCGGCCAGGCTGTACTGGATCGCCGGTCCGGTCGCGCCCTCGGGCGGCGACGGGAAGGTCGAGAGGAACCACAGCAGGATGGTCAGCGTGAGGATGATCGTGCCCACGCGCTGGATGAAGATCCATGCGCGCTCGTACAGGCCCAGCAGCAGGTTGCGCGGATTGGGCCAGCGGTAGGCCGGCAGTTCCATCATCAGCGAGGAGCGCTGGGTGTTGTCGCGGAAGCGCTTCATCACCCAGGCCACCAGCATCGCCGAGACGATGCCGAAGACGTAGAGCGCGAACAGCACCACGCCCTGCAGGTTGAACACGCCGCCCACGGTGCGCGCCGGGATGAAGGCCGCGATCAGCAGCGCATAGACCGGCAGCCGCGCCGAGCAGGTCATCAGCGGCGCGATCATGATGGTGGTGATGCGGTCGCGCCAGTTGCTGATGGTGCGCGTGGCCATCACGCCCGGGATGGCGCAGGCGAAGCTCGACAGCAGCGGAATGAACGAGCGGCCCGACAGCCCCACGGTGCCCATCACGCGGTCGAGCAGGAAGGCCGCGCGCGGCAGGTAGCCGGAATCCTCGAGCGCCAGGATGAACAGGAACAGGATCAGGATCTGCGGCAGGAAGACGATCACGCCGCCCACGCCCGCGATCACGCCGTCGACCAGCAGGCTCTGCAGCATGCCCTCGGGCATGTGGGCCTTGAGCAGCTCGCCCAGGCCTTCGGTGGCCGCCTTGATGGCGTCCATCGGCACGTTGGCCCAGCTGAACACAGCCTGGAACATCAGGAACATGGTGACCGCGAGCACCAGCATGCCCCAGACCGGATGCATCACGATGCGGTCGATGCGGTCGCTGGTGACCAGGCTGCTCGCGGGCTCCTTCACCGCCAGGCCGAGGATGCGGCGCACCTCGCGCTGGGTGGCGAGCACGTCGTCGAGGCCGGGCGCCTGCCAGGGCTGCGGCGTGGCCGCGGCCACCGGGGTGTCGAGCACGGCCAGCAACGCCTTCGCGCCGCCGGACTGCACGCCGACGGTCTCGATCACCGGCAGGCCGAGTTCGCGCGACAGCACCGCCGTGTCGACCGCGATGCCCTGCTTGCGCGCCATGTCGGTCATGTTGAGCGCGACCACCATCGGCAGGCCGAGCTTCTTGGCGTCGAGCACCAGGCGCAGGTTCAGGCGCAGGTTGGTGGCGTCGGTCACGCAGACCAGCAGGTCGGGCAGCGCTTCCTGGCTCTGGCCGGTGACGACGTCGCGCGTGACGGCCTCGTCGGCCGACAGCGCGTTGAGGCTGTAGGCACCGGGCAGGTCGAGCACGAACACGCGGCGGCCCGCGGGCGTGCGCAGGCTGCCTTCCTTGCGCTCGACGGTCACGCCCGCGTAGTTGGCGACCTTCTGGCGGCTGCCGGTCAGCAGGTTGAACAGCGCGGTCTTGCCGCAGTTGGGATTGCCCAGCAGCGCGATGCGGTTGGGCTGGCCGGTGGCGGCGAAACCGCCCGGGCCCTGGATCACGGCTTCAACCATGGCGCGCACCTCCGGCCACCTCGGCGCCCGGCGCCACGTGGATCAGCGCGGCCTCGTGGCGACGCAGCGCGAAGGTGGTGTGGCCCAGCCGCACCGCGATCGGCTCGCGGCCCGGCATGCCGCTGGCGACGATGCGCACCGACTCGCCCGGCACGAAGCCGATCTCGGTCAGGCGCAGCACCAGCTCGCGGTCCTCCGCGCCGTCGGGGCGGGCGACGTCGAGCACGGTGGCCCACTGATGATCGGGAAGCTGGTCGAGGCGCAGGCCTGCGGAGGCCTGCGTAGCCGCAGTGTTGTTGGTTTGCACGGTGGGAGTGCGCTCGGAACCCCGGGAGCGCCAGTTAGCAAAACCAGGATGCTATCAATTCTCAATCGCGTAAACCTGACCAAGACCCCACAAATCCGACGATCGCGCCCCGCGCCGGTGCGTTTCGACCCCGGCGGAACCGGGGATCGAGGGTCAGTTCAGGCCGAGCATGCCGCGCAGCTTCGACAGGTCCTCGGCCAGCGTGTTGACCCGGCCGGCCAGCAGCTTGCGGTCGCGCTCGCTGAGCTTCGAATAGGTCTCGAAGCCGCCGTCGGGCGTGCGGTACTTCGCGAGCGTGTCGAACACCACCTTGAAGTTGGCGTCGGCCTTGTCCGAGAAGGCCTTGTTCTCCTTCGCCACCAGCGGACGCAGCAGCTCGACGATCTTGAAGGCGCCCTCGAAGTTCGACTGGAAGTCCCACAGGTCGGTGTGGCTGTAGCGGTTCTCCTCGCCCGAGATCTTGGTGGCCGCGACCTCCTCCATCAGCACGGCGGCGCCGCCCACCACCTTCTCGGGCGGGAAGGTCAGCGCGCCCAGGCGCTTCTGCAGCTCGAGCACGTCGGCCAGCAGCTTGTCGGCCACGGGGTTCAGTTCCTTCGTGCTCTTCTGCACCCACAGGCCGTACTCGATGCGGTGGAAGCCGCCGAAGGCCGGGTCCTTCTCGGCCTTCTCGTGGTCGTCGGCGCGCGAGTCGATGGACTTGTCGAGGTCGTTGAACAGCTCGGCCACCGGCTCGATGCGCTCGTAGCTCGTGCGCGTCGGCGCGTACAGCTTCTTCGCCTTCTCGATGTCGCCGGCCTTCACCGCGGCGGTGAAGGCACGGGTGTCCGCGGCCAGCTTGCGCACGTTCTCGGCCACGTAGATCTTGTAGTCGGAGATCGGGCCGACCAGCTCGAGCGGCGACACGGCGGCGTGCGCGCCGGCGGCGTAGAGGCCGGCGATGCCTGCGAGGAAGGTGGCGAGGAAGCGACGGCGGAACTGCACGGTCATGGATCTCCTTGGGTTCTGACGGTGGTGAAAAAACTTTTTGGGGGCGCGCGGCGCGCTCAGGCCGCCATCAGGCTGCGCCCGAGCCAGTCGGCCTCGTCGCGCACGCCCGGCAGCGTGAAGAAGAAGCCGCCGCCGATGGGCTTGATGTATTCCTCGAGCGGCTCGCCGTCGAGGCGCGTCTGCACCGCGATGAAGCCGTCCTCGAGGTTGGCCTGGTAGCAGATGAACAAGAGGCCCATCTCGAGCTGGCCCGACTTGGTGACGCCGTTCGAATAGTTGAAGGGCCGCCGCAGCATGAGGTTCTTGTCGGACGCCCTGGTGCGCGGATTGGCCAGCCGGATGTGCGCGTCGAGCGGCGTGGTCTTGCCCTCGGGGTCCTTCGCGTAGTCGGGCACGTCGTGCTCGGTCCTGCCGCCATCCATCGGCGCGCCCGTGGGCTTGAGCCGGCCCATGATGGCCTCCTGCTCCTGCAGCGGCGTGCGGTCCCAGCGCTCGACGAAGTTGCGGATGATGCGCACCGCCTGGTAGCTGCCGCCCACGGCCCAGGCCGGCTCGTCGCCGCCGGCCGGCACCCAGACGATGCGGTCCATCAGCGTGTCGTCGGCCGAATCGGGATTGGCCGAGCCATCGCGAAAACCGAGGAAGTTGCGCGCGCTCTCGGCCGGCTTGCCGGGCACGGCCGGGATCGGCGGCACGGTGCCTTCCTGCTTCCAGTGCAGCACCAGCAGGTCGGGCGTGTTCTTGATGATGTCGCGCAGCGCGTGGATGTTGGTGTCGGGCGTGTTGGCGCAGAACTGGATCGACAGGTCGCCATGGCAGAGCGCGGCATCGAGCGCGTCGTTCGGATGGCGCTGCATCTGGTTCAGCCGCCTGGGCTTCTTCGACGCGAGGCCGAAGCGTTCGTCGAACAGCGAGGTGCCGACCGAGACGGTGACGGTGAGCCCGTCGGGCTGCACCACCGGCCCGAGGATGCCCGAGCCCGCGGGCGGCAGCTTGGGATCGGGATCGGTCTGCGGGCCGCCCTGCGTGAGGAAGGCGATGCGCTCGGTCAGGGTGCGGAACAGGCGCTCGAGGTCGGCGCGGTTCTCGGCCAGCACGTAGAACGAGGCGATCATGCCGGCCGTCGGCCGCGGCGTGACGATGCCGGCCTGGTGCTTGCCGCGAAAGGGCACGCGGTCCTGCGTGTGGGTGCTCTGCGGCGCGTCGGTGACCTGGGCGCCGGCGTCGGGCGCGCTGGGCGGGCCCGAAGGCGCGGCGGCATGCGCGGCCGCGGCCAGTCCGGCGAAGGCGGCCCCGGCCGCGCCGAGCATGCGGCGGCGGTGCGGGGAGGCGGGTGGCCCGTCGGTGGGGAGGGATTCGTTTTTCGTGGTCATGAGAGGTCGGTCGGCAGCAGCCTCATTCCAGGCCGAGCGCGGCATTCACCTTGGCCAGTTCCTCGGCCAGCGCGCGCACGGGTTCGGCCAGGGCCTTGCGCTGCGCCTCGTCGAGCGGCGCGGGCTTGAAGCCCTCGCCTTCGCGGTACGGCGCGAGCGCGGCGTCGAAGGCGGCGAAGCGTTCGTCCAGGCTCTTCTGCAGCGCGGGCGCGGCCTTCACCAGCAGCGGCTGCAGCAGGTCGGCGATCTTCTTCGTGCCTTCGTAGCTGCCCTGCAGGTTTGCGAGTTCGGCATGGCCGTAGTGGTCCTCGCCGCCCGCGGGCAGGTTGTCGGCCACGCGGCGCAGCAGCTTCGAGGCCGAGCTCGCGAGCCGCTCGGGCGGCATGTTCAGGCCGCGCAGCCGCTCCTTGAGCACGCCGACGTCGGCGATCAGCTGCGCCACCACGGGCGCGAGCGGCTTCAGGTCGTTCTGGCCATACAGCGCGTACTCGATGCGGTGGAAGCCCGTGAAGCCGGCATCGGCCTCGCGCTTCTCGAAGTAGTCGGCGCGCGCGTTGATGCGCGTGTCGAGGTCGGCGAACAGCTCGGCCATCGGCTCGATGCGCTTGTAGGCCTGGTGGGCGGGCGCATAGAGCGCCCTCGCCTGCCGCAGGTCGCCGGCCTGGACCGCGTCGGCCAGCGCGCGCACCGCGTCCTCGAGCGAGCCGGCCTCCAGGCGCAGGAAGGTCTGGTACTCGGCCAGCGCGCCCACGTAGTTGACCAGCGAAGGCCGCGCCGCCTCGGCCTCGGAGGCGGCCGAGGGCGTCACGCGCAGCTTGCCGCGCGGGTTGCTCAGCAGGCCGCAGGTGATCGCGAAATCGCCGGGCTGCAGCTTCACCGTCATGGTCTGCGAGAAGCCCGGCGCGATGTTCTCGCGCTCCTCCACCACCATCACGCCGTCGAGGATCTCCCACTCGAGCGCGCGGTTCGACTGGTTGACGATGGTGAAGGTGGTGCGCCCGGCCGGCACCGTGATCTCGTTGGGCTCGCAGACATTGCCGCGGATCGTGACGGTGACCGCGTTGTCGGCGGCTTTCGGCGGCGCCTGGCGCGCGTGGTTGGAGGCATACCAGAAGGCCGCGAGGCCGGCGAGCGCCAGCAGGGCCGACGCGGCGACCGCCACGCGCATCAGGTGGGAGGAAGGTGCCTTGGATTCGGGAGAGGAAGAGGACATCGAGGGGTTTCAGCGGGCCGCGGCCGCGCGTGGCGCCGGCGCGGCCGGACGCAGGAAGAAGAACAGGGCGACGGCCAGGAAGGCCAGGTAGACGACGACCTCGCCCACCACGGGCGCGGCCTGGTAGCCGAGCAGGCCCGACAGCACGGCGCCCAGCGGACTGTCCATCGGCAGGGTCTCGCTCATGTCGAAGACCACCGTCTGCAGGTGGTTCCAGACGCCGCCCTCGTGCAGCTTGCGCAGCACGCCGGCCAGCAGGCCCGCGGCCACCAGCAGGATGAACAGGCCGGTGAAGCGGAAGAAGCGCCGCAGGTCGAGCCGCACGCCGCCCGAATAGAGGCCGTAGCCGACCACCACCGACACCGCGATGCCGGCGAGCGCGCCCACGGGCGCTTCCCAGCCGCTGCTCTGCTGGAAGATCGCGAGCAGGAAGAACACCGACTCCAGGCCTTCGCGCGCGACCGCGAGGAACACCATGCCGATCAGCGCCCAGCCCTGGCCGTCCGAGCCCTTGGCGAGCGCCTGGTCGATCGAGGCCTGCAGCTCGCCCTTGATCGAGCGCGCGGCCTTGCGCATCCAGAACACCATCGAAGTAAGCATCACCACCGCGATCAGCCCGACCACGCCCTCGAACAGCTCCTGCTGCTTCTGCGGGAACTCGGCCGCGAGCAGTTGCAGCCCGGCGCCCGCGAACAGCGACAGCGCGGTGGCCAGCAGCACGCCGACCCACACCGCGGGCATCAGCGCGCCGCGCCCGCTCTGTTTGAGGTAACTGGCGACGATGCCGACGATCAGCGCGGCTTCGATGCCTTCGCGCAGCATGATGAGAAAGGGGATGAGCATCGGCTTCGGAAATCAGGGCGAGAGGAGCCCTCCGGAACCGGCGCGATCAGCGGCGCTGCATGTCGACTCCACGGAGGAGCGGACGAGGATAACCCATCAAACAAGAACCATTCTCATCCGATGGGCTTTTCTTACCGGATGGTAATGAAAGCTCTGTGACAGGACGGGTCAGACCGGCAGTTCGAGGATGCGCGCATCGACCGCGCCGCCCTCGATGCGCAGCTCGGCGACCGCGATCGGCAGGCTGAAGCGCCGCGGCCCCGCGCTGCCCGGGTTCACGTAGAGCACGCCGCCGCGTTCCTCGATCCTGGGCTTGTGCGAATGGCCCGAGACCACCACGCGCACGCCGACCGCGGCCGGGTCGATGGCGAGCAGCGCGAGGTCGTGAATGGCATAGAGATGCACGCCGCCGAAGGCCACGCGCTCGGTCTCGGCAATGCCCTCGGTCCAGGCCTCGCGGTCGTTGTTGCCGCGCACCACGGTCAGCGGCGCGATCGCGCGCAGGGCCTCGAGGATGGCGGGACTGCCGATGTCGCCGCCATGCACGATGAAGTCGCAGCCCTGCAGGGCCGCCACGGCCTGCGGGCGCAGCAGGCCGTGGGTGTCGGAGATCAATCCGACGCGCGTCACCGGATCAGGCGGCCAGCAGCTGCCGCAGCACGAAGGGCAGGATGCCGCCGTGCTTGTAGTAGTCGACCTCGATCGGCGTGTCGATGCGCAGGCGCACCGTCACCTCCTGGTGCGTGCCGTCGGGGCGGTGCACGACCAGCTTCACGTCCATCTGCGGCTTGAGCTCGCCGCCGATCACCACGTCGATCTGCTCGTCGCCCGTGAGGCCCAGCGTCTGCCAGGAATCGGCGCCGCGGAATTGCAGCGGCAGCACGCCCATGCCGACCAGGTTGGCACGGTGGATGCGCTCGAAGCTGCGTGCCACCACGGCCTTGATGCCCAAGAGCTGCGTGCCCTTGGCGGCCCAGTCGCGCGACGAACCGGTGCCGTACTCCTCGCCGCCGAACACCACCGTGGGCGTGCCCTGGGCGATGTACTTCATGGCCGCGTCGTAGATGAACATCTTCTCGTTGCCGGGCTGGAACAGCGTGACGCCGCCCTCTTCCTGCGTGCCGTTGGCATCCGGCGGAATCATCAGGTTCTTGATGCGCACGTTGGCGAAGGTGCCGCGCATCATCACGTCGTGGTTGCCGCGGCGCGAGCCGTAGCTGTTGAAGTCGGCCTTGGGCACGCCGTGCGCCTTGAGCCAGATGCCCGCGGGCGAGCTTTCCTTGATCGAGCCGGCCGGCGAGATGTGGTCGGTGGTGATCGAGTCGCCGAACAGCGCCATGATGCGCGCGCCCTTGAAGCCCGCGTCCGCGGCATGCGGCTTCATCTTGAAGCCCTCGAAGAACGGCGGCTCGGCGATGTAGGTCGAGGTGGGCCAGTCGTAGACCTGGCCCGTGGTGCCCTTGATGCTGCTCCAGAACTTGCCCGGGTCGGTCTTGACCTTGTCGTAGTTGGCGCGGAACGACTTGGCGTTCATCGCATAGCGCAGGTTCTCGTCGATCTCCTTCGGCGTGGGCCAGATGTCGCCGAGGTAGACGTCCTTGCCGCCCTTGCCCTTGCCCACCGGCTGGGTCATCAGGTCGACCATCACGTTGCCCGCGATCGCGAAGGCCACCACCAGCGGCGGCGAGGCCAGGAAGTTGGCCTTGAGGTTCGGATGGATGCGCGCCTCGAAGTTGCGGTTGCCCGAGAGCACGGCCGCGCCGATCAGGTCGTTCTTCGTGATGATCTCGTTGATCTCGGGCGTGAGGTCGCCCGCGTTGCCGATGCAGGTGGTGCAGCCGTAGCCCGCGAGATAGAAGCCCAGCTTCTCGAGGTAGGGCAGCAGGCCGGCCTTCTCGAGGTACTCGGTCACGATGCGCGAGCCGGGCGCCAGCGAGGTCTTGACGTGCGGCTTGACCGAGAGGCCGGCTTCCACCGCCTTCTTGGCCAGCAGGCCCGCGGCCAGCATCACGCTCGGGTTCGAGGTGTTGGTGCACGAGGTGATCGCGGCGATCAGCACGTCGCCGTTGCCGATGGTCACCTCGCCCTTGGATTTGGACGGCGCCGCCGGCGCGGTGGCGCTCACGTGCGCGGCCGCCTTGGTCGTGCGGTTGGCCACCATCTCGACCAGGTCGCGCGGCGCGCCCGGGGCGGGCGCGGCGGTTTCCTCGTCGTTGCCGGCACCGGCCGGCGCGAGCGGATAGCGCAGCTTGAGCTTGTCGGCCGGCTGGTTGAAGCCGTTGGCGTCGTTGGGCTTGCTGTAGAGCTCCGAGAACTTGGTCGACAGGTGGCCCAGGTCGATGCGGTCCTGCGGCCGCTTCGGGCCCGCCAGGCTCGGCGAGACGGTGCCGAGGTCGAGGCGCACGACCTTGGTGTAGTCGATGTCGCCGGGGTTGGGCATGCCGAACAGGCCCTGCGCCTTGTAGTAGGCCTCGAAGCGCTCGACCTCTTCCTTGGTGCGGCCCGTGCCCTCGAAGTAGGCGACGGTCATCTCGTCGACCGGGAAGAAGCCCATGGTGGCGCCGTACTCGGGCGCCATGTTGCCGATGGTGGCGCGGTCGGGCACGGCGATCGAGGCGGCGCCCGGACCGAAGAACTCGACGAACTTGCCCACCACCTTCTCGGCGCGCAGGATCGAGGTGACGTAGAGCACCAGGTCGGTGGCGGTCACGCCCTCGCGCAGCTTGCCGGTGAGCTCGAAGCCCACCACGTCGGGCGTGAGCATGTAGACCGGCTGGCCGAGCATCGCGGCCTCGGCCTCGATGCCGCCCACGCCCCAGCCGACCACGCCCACGCCGTTGATCATGGTCGTGTGGCTGTCGGTGCCGACCAGCGAGTCGGGGTAGTAGACCGGGACGTCGCCCTTATCGTTCGGGTTCGAGTAGACGCCGCGCGCGAAGTACTCGAGGTTGACCTGGTGCACGATGCCGAAGCCGGGCGGCACGACACGGAAGGTGTCGAAGGCCTGCATGCCCCACTTCATGAACTGGTAGCGCTCGTTGTTGCGCTGGAACTCGAGCTTCATGTTGAGGTCGAGCGCCTTGGGCGTGCCGTAGTAGTCGACCATCACCGAGTGGTCGACCACCAGATCGACCGGCACCAGCGGCTCGATGGTCTTGGGCGACTTGCCGAGCTTGGCGGCCACGCTGCGCATGGCGGCCAGGTCGGCCAGCAGCGGCACGCCGGTGAAGTCCTGCAGCACCACGCGGGTCACGACGAAGGGGATCTCGTCGGTGCGCTCGGCGTTCGGCGCCCAGTGGGCCAGTTCCTCGACGTGCTTGGCCGACACCTTCTGGCCGTCGCAATTGCGCAGCACCGACTCGAGCACGATGCGGATCGACACCGGCAGCCGATCGACGCTCGGGTGCTGCTTGGCCAGCTCCTTGAGGGACCAGTACTTGCCGGCCTTGCCCGATGCGGTCTTGAAGGTCTTGAGGGTGGACGCAAAGGCGTGAGCCGGTGCTTTGGCCATGTGTGGGACTCCTTGGGGAATGTGTTCGTGAAGCGCCTCAAAGGTTAGCAGGGATGAATGTCAATTGCTGTAGTCAGGCATCGCATCGGCGGGGGCGAAAGGCCATGGCGGCCATTGACAAAAAGGCCTCCCGCATGGCCTTGAAAAAGGCGCCCTCGCGGGACGCCTCGGCAGTCTGTGGGCGGAAGGCGTTCAGGCCAGCGCCATCCGCGCCATCGGCCGGCTCGCGCGCAGCCCGCTCCATTGCAGCTCGGCCAGCACCAGCACGCACACCGCCTGCGCCAGCACCCAGGCCACGCCCAGCGCGGTCACCGGGAACAGGCCACCGGCCAGCAAGGCGGCGCAGGCCACGGCCCAGCCCAGGTTGCCGACCATGACCACGCCGATCAGCGTGCGCGGCGGGGTGGCGCGGCTGGCCATGAAGGCGGCCGCGGCGGCATAGGCCAGCAGGAACACGCCGGTGCCCAGCAGCAGCGCCGCCGGCAGGCCGGTGAGGCGGGCCAGGGTGTCGGTGAAAGCGACCTGCAGCGCGCCGGTGCCGGCGCAGGAGGCGGCGTCGGCCCACATCACGCGGGGCAGGAAACGCGGCGAGGCGAAGAGCGTGGAACGTGCGGTCATGAGGTTTCTCCTTCGGTTCGGGTGGTACGCCGCAAGACTGTCCTGCTGCGTTGGGGTCGATGATTCCGGGACCGGCGCACAGCGTCCATGACCTGCCAGGTCATGGCGACGCGCGGCCCGCGCGCCAGAATGCGGCCCCATGAACACCCCCCGCCCCCACCCCACGAAGCCCGGCCAGCCGGGCGCGCGCGATCCCTTCGGCGTGCACCTGCGGCACTGGCGCACGCACCGCCGCCTGAGCCAGCTCGACCTGGCGCAGGAGGCCGAGGTCTCGACCCGGCACCTGAGCTACGTGGAAACCGGCCGTGCCGCGCCCAGCCGCGAGATGGTGCTGCGGCTGGCCGAGCGGCTGGAGGTGCCGCTGCGCGAGCGCAACGCGCTACTGGTGGCCGCGGGCTTCGCGCCCATGTACCGCCAGCGCTCGCTCGACGACCCGGCCATGGCTTCGGCGCGCCGCGCGGTCGACCTGGTGCTCAAGGGCCACGAACCCTTCCCCGCGCTGGCGGTGGACCGCCACTGGAACCTGGTGGCCTACAACGCACTGGTGCCGCTGTTGATGGAAGGCGCGTCGGCCGAGCTGGTGACGCCGCCGGTCAACGTGCTACGCCTGAGCCTGCGGCCCGACGGGCTGGCCTCGCGCATCGCCAACCTCGCGCAGTGGCGCGCCCACCTGCTCGAGCGGCTGCAGCAGCAGATCGCCGCCACCGGCGACCGCGTGCTGGTCGAGCTGCACGACGAGCTCGCGGCCTACCCCGTGCCCCACGTCGGCCACGACACCCCGCCCGCGGGTGGCGAGCTGTCGGGCGTGGTGGTGCCGTTCCAGCTCGTGACGCCCAACGGCGTGCTGAGCTTCATCAGCACCACCACCATCTTCGGCACGCCGGTCGACATCACGTTGCAGGAACTCGCGGTGGAGTCGTTCTTTCCGGCCGATGCGCAGACGGCGGCGGCCCTGACGGCGCTGGCTGCGCAGGCGAAGGCGCAGGAGGCTGCGGCGGGCTGAGCGCGCCCTCCCCCGCCTTGTCTTCGTCGCGCGCCTTCGGCCCCGGCACGTCGTCGACCTGGATCACCTTGTCGGCCGCGCGCAGGTAGGCCAGCGCGAGCGCCGGATCGGCGGCCGCGCGGGCCGCGGCCTCGAGCGAGTTCGTGCGCCGCAGCACCTTGTTGAGCGCCGCGGTTTCCTCGCCGAGCCGGTCGCCCAGTTCCAGCGCGCTCATCAGGTCGCGCAGGCCGCCAGCCGCGGGCTCGCTGAGATCGGGCACCAGCCGCTCGACCACCTCGGGCCGGGTGCGCAGCGTCTCGGCCAGCGCCAGCAGCTGCACGTCGCGCAGCGGCGCCAGGTGCGCCGTGCGCCGCAGCACCAGCGCGCCGATGAAGCGCCGGCCCGGCGTGGGCAGGTTGGCATAGAGGTCGTGCAGGATCGCCGCCGCCTGGTCGAGCTGCACGCGGATCGCGGCCTGCGCGAAGGGCAACATCTCGGGCGCCGCCTCCACGCCGTAGCGCCAGACGCAGGCGCTCGCCAGGTACAGGTGGGCCAGCACGTCGCCGAGCCGCGCCGACAGCAGTTCCATGCGCTTGAGCTTGCCGCCGAGCATGCCCATGGCCAGGTCGGCGGTGAGCGCGTACTTGGCGCTCATGCGCGCGATCAGCCGGGCCTCGGGTGCCAGCGCCTCGGGCGGGCGGCCCAGCACCGGCGCGCCGAACAGGCTGTGCCAGAGGTTGCGCGCCACGTGCCCGCCATGCGCCATCAGCGCCTTGCCGAGCGCGGTCTCGTCGTTCGCCTGCACCGCCGCCATCTCGTCGAGCACGTGCGGATGGCAGCGCACCGCACCCTGGCCGAACACGATCAGCGCGCGCGTGAGGATGTTGGCGCCCTCCACCGTGATCGCGATCGGCGCCTGCCGGTAGGCCACGCCCAGCAGGTTCGAGGGGCCTGAAATGATGCCCTTGCCGCCGAGGATGTCCATGCCGTGGTTGACCGCGCGCCGGCCGGCCTCGGTCAGCTGCACCTTGAGGATCGCGCTCGCCACGCTGGGCCGCTCGCCGGCATCGAGCGCGCAGGCGGTGAAGCGGCGCGCGGCATCGCTCGCATAGAGCTCGGCCGACATCTGGGCCACCAGCCCCGCCACCGCGTGGAACTTGCCCACCGGCAGGCCGAACTGCTCGCGGATGCGGCCATAGCCGTTGCTCACGAACAGCGCGGTCTGCTGCATCGCCGAGCCGAGCGCGGGCAGCGAGATGGCGCGGCCCGCGGCCAGGCACTCCATCAGCATGCGCCAGCCCTGGCCGACCTGCGGCTCGCCGCCGATCACCCAGTCCATCGGCACGAAGACCTGGCGGCCGTGGATCGGGCCGTTCATGAAGGCGCTGTCCATCGGGCGATGGCGCCGGCCGATCTCCATGCCCGCGTGCGGCACCGGGATCAGCGCGCAGGTGATGCCGAGATCGCGCTGGCCCTCGGGCCGGCTCTCGTCGACCGCATGGAAGGCCAGGCCGACCACGGTGGCCACGGGCGCCAGCGTGATGTAGCGCTTGTCGAAATCGACCAGGAAGCCGCGCGTGCGCCGGCCCTCGAACTCGCGCTCCACCAGCACGCCGCGGTCGGGGATCGAAGCGGCATCGGAGCCCGCATAGGGCGAGGTCAGGCCGAAGCACGGCAGCTCGCGGCCATCGGCCAGGCGCGGCAGGTAGTGCTGCTTCTGGCCGTCGGTGCCGTAGCGCAGCAGCAGCTCGGCCGGGCCGAGCGAGTTGGGCACCATCACCGTGACCGCGGTCGCGACGTTGACGGTGGCGATGCGCGCCACCACCGTGGCATGGGCGTGGTGGCCGAAGCCCAGGCCGCCGAACTCCTCGGGAATGATCATTCCGAAGAAGCGCTGCTCGCGCAGGTAGCGCCACACCTCGGGCGGCAGGTCCTTCGCTTCGTCGATCGCATGGTCGTCGAGCATCGCGCACAGCGTGCGCACCTCGCGATCGATGAAGGCCTGTTCGCGCTCGGTCAGGCGGTTGGGCCCGAAGGCGGCGAGCGCATCGAAATCGGGGCGGCCGGCGAACAGCTGGCCTTCGAAGCCGACGGTGCCCGCTTCGAGCGCGGCGCGTTCGGTGTCGCCCAACGGCGGCAACGCCTTCGAGAAAGGCTTCATGGCCCAGCGGCCGATCAACGAGGCCAGCGGCATGCGTGTCTCCTTCGCCGCGAGGCAGGCGCGCGGCGCTCTACCATGGTGCGACCGGGGCGGCCCGGGGCCGGCCGGCCGAGGACGACCGCGCGTGTCGGAGACGGGCTTGCATTGCCGGCGCGCGGCGCCGCGCGGCGCCGCGCGGCTCAGCGCCGCTTCGGCGCCTGCTGCCCGGCCGGTGCCGCCGGTGCGGGCGCCGCTGCCGGCGCGGCCGCAGCAGCCGCCGGATCGCGCCAGCCGTATTCGACATAGCGCCGGATCACCAGGCAGCCCGGCGGCGAATCGATCAGCGACACCGACGAAGTCGGCTCCTTGTCGTCGGTGTAGACCGTGTAGACCGGCAGCAGCTTGGTCGCGCGGTAGTTCGGCAGTTCCTGCTGGGCGATGCTCGCGCAGGTGAACGGCGCCACCGAGATGCGCTCGGCCGCCACGGTGCAGGCGCCGCTGTCGTCGGGGATCGCGGTGATCGAACCCGCCACGCCGGCATTCGGGAACTCGATGCCGATCAGCGAGAACACCGGGCCGCTGTCGGGGCGCTTGCGGTCCCAGTCGAGCAGCACGTCGTGGCTGCGGCTGCCCTGCACGGTCAGCGAGGACAGCCGCGTGATCGCCGGCAGGCAGCGCTTGACGCCCACGCTGGTGGCCGCGCGCGTGAGGGTGTCCTGCGGCGGCGCGGGCGGTGCCTGGGGCACGAGCACGCCCTGCGCGAAGGCGGTGGCCGCCAGGGTGCAGGCCGCGGCGCACGGCAGCAGACGAAGGAGAAGCGATGTCGGGGTCATGGGGGTCGTTCCGAAGTCGGCCGCGTTCAGGCGTAGAGCGCCTCGATCGCGGCGGTGTAGATGCGCACGTTCTCCTCGCCTTCGGGGTCCAGCCGCTCGAGCAGCGCGCGCGCGCGCTCGCGGTAGTTGGGCAGGTCGGCGTCGTGCTCGGCGAAGGCGCGCCGCAGCGCCCGGCCGCCGTCCTCGCAGTCGAAGCCCTGGTAGCGGTAGCCGCAGTCGCCGATCAGGTGCGAGTTGTGCACCAGCGGATAGCCGCCGTACAGCGCCTCGTAGTAGAGGTAGTTCTGGCCATTCTCCCAATGGTGCGCGAACACGCAGTCGACATTGGGCGGCACCACCTGGTAGACCGGGAAGCGCCCCTCGAACGAGGCCAGCCCGTGCTGCACCAGGTCCAGGCTCTGGGCGAAGCCGACGAACAGCGGCTTCTCGCGCAGGTGGAAGCTGTTGTAGACCCACAGGCGCTCGATCAGGTCGGGCTGCGCACGGTGCGCCGCCTCGCAGCCCAGCATCGGGATGAAGCTGGTCTTCACCATGCAGATGTTGGGCTCGAAGATCGCCACGCGCCAGTGCCGGCGCCCGGGCTCGTAGGCGAAGGGCTTGCCGCCGCCGCTGCGCGCCAGCGCGCGCTCGAGCACCATCGGGCTCCACAGGTGCGGCATCAGGCGCACCGGCGTGCGGAACGCGGCCTCGAAATAGGGTTTGCAGGTGGCCTCGTACTCGGGCAGCGTCCAGACCTCGTGGTAGGGCGCGAGCGTCAGCAGCAGGCCATGCGGCTTGTCGAAGATCATGCGCTCGATGTCGATCACGTAGTCGTTGCCCACGCGCATCGACACGATCTTGCCGCCGCGCTCGCGGAAGGCCACGGCCCAGTCGCGCCCGAGCTGGGCGCTCATCTCGATCATCACGTCGAGTTCCTGCGCGGCGGTCGCCATGTCGATGATCGGCACCGGCGAATCGGCCAGGAAACCGGCCGCATCGGCCGGCGCGCCGTCGCCGCCGCCGGCCACGAGCACCGTGCTGGCCACGCGCGGCGAGCGCAGCAGCAGCATCACGAGGAACAGGCAGTTCTGGTAGACGCCGTTCTCCCACAGGCTCTGCTCGCCCTTGCGGATGAAGATCGAGACGCCGACGCGCAGCTTGCCGGGCATGGCGTTCATCGCGCGGCACCTCCGGCGCGGAAGTTCGCATCGCCGCCCACGAGGTGCAGCAGCCGCTGCGCATAGCCTTCGACGTTGGCGCTCGCCAGCGGATCGAGCGCGTCGAACACGCGCTGCGAGCGGGCCCTGTAGCCGTCGAGTTGCGCGTCGTGATGGCGCGCCGCGTTCAGCAGCTGCTCGACGCCGGCGCCGACCTCGAAGCCCGGGTAGTAGTAGCCCGCGTCGCGCAGCCAGGGCGAGTTGTGCACCAGTGGGTAGTTGCCGTAGAGCGCGTCGAGGTAGCTGTAGTTCTGGTCGTTCTGCCACTGGTGCGACACCACCGCGTCGGCATGCTGCACCATGAAGCCCGCGAAGTCGTGCCGGCCATGGAAGATCGCCTTGTGCTCGCGCACGATGTCGAGCGAGTTCGCGAGGTAGAGCATGGTCGGGTGGTCCTTCATGTGCAGCGTGTTGAGCGCATGCATCCAGCTCACCGCCTTCGGATCGGCGCGGTAGGCGCCGTCGCAGATCAGCATCGGCAGGGTGCCGGCCTTCACCACCGAGATGTTGGGTTCGAAGATCGCGACCCGGAAACCCGGCTGCTCGGCCGTGCGCGGCACGTAGCCGAAGCGAAAGCCCGCCGCCTCGACCTCGGCCACGCGCTGCGCGAGGAACTCGGGGGACCAGAGGTAGGGCACCACGTGCACCGGGCAGCGGTTGTACACGCGCATCATCGGCGCGAAGGTTTCGTCCTTGGGCAGCAGCCAGACCTCGTCGCAGCGGTCGGGCCGGCTGAAGTGCCCCTTGTCGGAGAACACGATCGGCTCGGCCAGCGACACGAAGGGCTGGCCCACGCAATGGAACACCACGCGCCCGCCGCGCGCCCGGAAATACGACAGCCACGAGACCTCGAGCGCGCCCGCCATCTCGAACACCACGTCGAGCGCATCGGTGAGCTCGCGCGCCCGGCCGATCGCGAGCCCGCGGGCCGCAAGGTCGACCTGCGGCGGCATCGCCGACTGGTCGCCTGCGTCGATCAGCGTGACCGACTCGACGAAGGGGATCTGCTGCAGCAGCCGGGCCAGGAACAGCACGTTCTGCCCCATGCCGTTCTCCCAGATGTTCTGGCCGGCGTGGGTGAGGACTGAAATACCGATGCGCATGGGCGATGAGTGTCCCTCAAAAAAGGAAGGCCCCCGCGCCCTGGGGCGTGGGAGCCTTCGCGGGGGCTTTTCTCTCCCTGTGACTTACTTCCACTTCCAGCCGATGCCGGCGTTGATGCCCCATTCCTTGCCCGTGGTCGAGAGGCCCGCGCCCCAGGACATCTTGCCGTCGTCCGACAGCGCCTTGAAGGTCAGCGCCACCGCGCTGTAGCCCTTGTAGCTGCCGAAGCCCACGCCCACGGTCTTCTCGCCGGGGTAGAGGGTCGGCAGGTAGGTGCCCGACATCGCGAACGCCATCGCCGTGCCCGAGTAGGCCACGCGCGCCACGTCGCCGATCTGGTTGCGCACGTCGTTCAGCTGCTGCACGTTGACCGCGTCGCCCGGCAGGATGCCCGGTGCCACGTTGCTGATGCGCGTGCCGCCCGCCGCCTGGCCGGCGCCCAGCGTGATCTGGTTGTAGTTGACCGACCCGTCGGGGTTGGTCTCGTACTGCACGCTGCTGGCCTTCGAAGCCGCCGAGGCCGCCTTGAGCTGCGCCACGTTGGTGGCGTCGCTGTCGGCCGAGCCCGCGGCCACGCCGGTGATCTGGCGGAACTGGCCGTTGGCCGCATCGCCGACCGACACCGCGCCCTGCGTGCTGGTGGTGGCCTTGATCGCCGCCTCCTGCGCCGCGGTGGCGCTGCCTGGCACGTAGCCGGCGACGCCCGCGCCCCTGGAGGCCACCGAGCCCGACCCCAGGGCCACGCCGCCGGTCTGCTGGACCACCGCGTTGAAGCCGACGGCGGTGCCGTTCGAGACGTTGGGCGCCGCGCTCCTCGAGGTGCCGCCCGCGTCCGCGCTGTCGCCGATCGCCACGCCCTTGCCGCCCGCGCTGGCGCCCGCACCGATCGCCTGCGAACCGGTGGCCAGTGCCCCGCTGCCGATCGCGATCGCGTTCGTGCCCGTGGCCTGCGCCCCGAAGCCCACCGCCACCGCGCCGTCGGCCGTCGCCTTCGCGCCGTTGCCCGCGGCAAAGGAGTTCGCGCCGCTGGCCACCGATTGCGGCCCGATCGCCACCGACTCCTGGCCGGTGGCCTGCGAGTCGCCTGCGGTCGAGTTGGCGTGGAAGTACTTCGTGCCGTTGTTGTAGATGTTGGTGACGGTGCTGTTGGTGGTGCTCAGGCCGGTCGACAGGCTGCTCACGCCGCTGACGGAACTGCTGATGCCGGTCGAAAGGCTGTTCAGGTTGCTGTTCGTCGTGCTCAGCCCGCTCGACAGGCTGCCGATGCCGCTGGTGACGGTGCTCAGGCCGGTCGAGGTCGAGGTCGACAGGCTCGCGACATTGCTGTTCGTCGTGCTCAGGCCCGTCGACAGGCTGCCGATGTTGCTGGTCGCGGTGCTCAGCCCGGTCGACAGGCTGCCGATGCTGCTCGTGGCCGTGCTCAGACCGGTCGAGGTCGATGTCGACAGGCTGTTGATGCTGCTGGTCGCCGTGCTCAAGCCCGTCGACGTCGAGGTCGACAAGCTGTTGATGCTGCTCGTCGCCGTGCTCAAGCCCGTCGACGTCGAGGTCGACAAGCTGTTGATGCTGCTCGTCGCCGTGCTCAGGCCGCTCGAGGTGGACGTCGACAGGCTGTTGATGCCACTCGTCGCCGTGCTCAGGCCGCTCGACGTGGAGGTCGACAGGCTGCTGACGGTGCTGTTCGTCGTGCTCAGGCCGATCGACAGGCTGCCGATGCCGCTGCTGACGGTGCTCAGGCCGACCGACAGGCTGCCGATGGAACTGGTCGCCGTGCTCAGGCCGGTGGAGGTCGAGGTCGAGAGGCTGTCGATGTTGCTGGTGGCGGTGCTGAGGCCGGTCGACAGACTGCCGATGGAGCTCGTTGCCGTGCTCAAGCCCGTGGACGTCGAGGTTGACAAGCTGCCGATCGAACTGGTCGCCGTGCTCAAGCCAGTCGACGTGGAGGTCGAGAGGCTACCGATGCTGCTCGTGGCGGTGCTCAGACCCGTCGAAGTCGACGTGGACAAGCTACCGATAGAGCTCGTTGCCGTGCTCAAGCCAGTCGACGTCGAGGTCGAGAGGCTGCCAATGCTGCTCGTGGCGGTGCTCAGACCCGTCGAAGTCGACGTAGACAAGCTACCGATAGAGCTCGTCGCCGTGCTCAAGCCAGTCGACGTCGAGGTCGAGAGGCTGCCAATGCTGCTCGTGGCCGTGCTGAGACCAGTCGAGGTCGACGTGGACAGGCTACCGATCGAGCTCGTTGCCGTGCTCAGGCCAGTCGAAGTGGATGTCGACAAGCTATCGATGCTGCTGGTCGCAGTGCTCAGACCCGTCGAAGTCGACGTGGACAGGCTGCCAATGCTGCTCGTGGCCGTGCTCAGACCAGTCGAGGTTGACGTCGAGAGGCTACCGATGGAGCTCGTTGCCGTGCTCAAGCCAGTCGACGTCGAAGTCGACAGGCTATCGATGCTGCTCGTCGCGGTGCTCAGACCCGTCGAAGTCGACGTGGACAGGCTGCCGATCGAACTCGTTGCCGTGCTCAGGCCAGTCGACGTGGAGGTCGACAGGCTATCGATGCTGCTCGTGGCGGTGCTCAGACCCGTCGAAGTCGACGTAGACAGGCTGTCGATCGAACTCGTTGCCGTGCTCAGACCAGTCGACGTCGAGGTCGACAAGCTACCAATGGAACTCGTCGCAGTGCTCAAGCCGGTGGAGGTCGAAGTCGACAGGCTATCGATGCTGCTGGTTGCGGTGCTCAGGCCCGTCGAAGTCGACGTAGACAGGCTGCCGATCGAACTCGTTGCCGTGCTCAGGCCGGTGGAGGTCGAAGTCGACAGGCTATCGATGCTGCTGGTCGCAGTGCTCAGACCCGTCGAGGTGGACGTGGACAGGCTGCCAATGCTGCTCGTCGCAGTACTCAGACCCGTCGAGGTCGACGTGGACAGACTGCCAATGGAGCTCGTTGCAGTGCTGAGGCCAGTCGACGTCGAAGTCGACAGGCTATCGATGCTGCTGGTTGCGGTGCTCAGGCCCGTCGAGGTGGACGTGGACAGGCTACCGATCGAGCTTGTTGCCGTGCTGAGGCCAGTCGACGTCGAGGTCGAAAGACTGTCGATGCTGCTCGTTGCAGTGCTCAGACCCGTAGAGGTTGAGGTGGACAAGCTACCGATGGAGCTTGTCGCTGTGCTCAAGCCCGTAGAGGTCGAAGTCGACAGGCTGTCAATAGAGCTCGTTGCCGTGCTGAGGCCAGTCGACGTGGAGGTCGACAGGCTATCGATGCTGCTCGTCGCGGTGCTCAGACCCGTCGAAGTCGACGTGGACAGGCTACCGATCGAGCTCGTTGCCGTGCTCAGGCCAGTCGAAGTGGATGTCGACAAGCTATCGATGCTGCTGGTCGCAGTGCTCAGACCCGTCGAAGTCGAGGTGGACAGGCTGCCAATGCTGCTCGTGGCCGTGCTCAGACCTGTCGAGGTTGACGTCGAGAGGCTACCGATGGAGCTCGTTGCCGTGCTCAAGCCAGTCGACGTCGAGGTCGACAGGCTATCGATGCTGCTCGTCGCGGTGCTCAGACCCGTCGAAGTCGACGTGGACAGGCTGCCGATCGAACTCGTTGCCGTGCTCAGGCCAGTCGACGTGGAGGTCGATAGGCTATCGATGCTGCTCGTGGCGGTGCTCAGACCCGTCGAAGTCGACGTAGACAGGCTGCCGATCGAACTCGTTGCCGTGCTCAGACCAGTCGACGTCGAGGTCGACAAGCTACCAATGGAACTCGTCGCAGTGCTCAAGCCGGTGGAGGTCGAAGTCGACAGGCTATCGATGCTGCTGGTTGCGGTGCTCAGCCCCGTGGAAGTCGAGGTGGACAGGCTACCAATGCTGCTCGTCGCAGTACTCAGACCCGTCGAGGTCGACGTGGACAGACTGCCAATGGAGCTCGTTGCAGTGCTGAGGCCAGTCGACGTCGAAGTCGAAAGACTGTCGATGCTGCTCGTCGCAGTGCTCAGACCCGTGGAGGTTGAGGTGGACAAGCTACCGATGGAGCTTGTCGCTGTGCTCAAGCCCGTAGAGGTCGAAGTCGACAGACTATCGATGCTGCTGGTCGCCGTGCTCAGACCGGTCGACGTGGAGGTCGAGAGGCTGCCGATCGAACTCGTCGCCGTGCTCAAGCCCGTGGAAGTCGAGGTCGACAGGCTGTCGATACTGCTGGTCGCCGTGCTCAATCCGGTCGACGTCGATGTGGACAGGCTGCCGATCGAGCTCGTTGCCGTGCTCAGACCAGTCGACGTCGAAGTCGAGAGGCTATCGATGCTGCTCGTCGCGGTACTCAGGCCCGTAGAGGTCGACGTGGACAGACTTCCGATGGAACTCGTGGCCGTGCTCAGACCGGTCGACGTGGACGTCGACAGGCTGCCGATCGAACTCGTCGCGGTGCTCAACCCCGTGGAGGTCGAAGTCGACAGGCTGTCGATAGAGCTCGTTGCCGTGCTCAGACCCGTCGACGTGGAGGTCGATAGGCTGCCGATCGAACTCGTCGCGGTGCTCAAGCCAGTCGAGGTCGAGGTCGACAAGCTACCGATGCTGCTGGTCGCCGTGCTCAGGCCCGTGGAGGTGGAGGTGGACAGGCTCCCGATGGAACTCGTCGCGGTGCTCAGCCCCGTCGACGTGGAGGTCGACAGGCTGTCGATGCTACTGGTCGCCGTGCTCAGACCCGTCGAGGTCGACGTGGACAGGCTGCCGATGCTGCTTGTTGCGGTGCTCAGACCTGTAGAGGTCGACGTCGACAAGCTGCCGATGGAGCTTGTGGCCGTGCTCAACCCGCTCGACGTGGAGGTCGACAGGCTGTCAATAGAGCTCGTTGCCGTGCTCAAACCAGTCGATGTCGAGGTCGACAAGCTACCGATGCTGCTGGTCGCAGTGCTCAGACCGGTCGACGTGGACGTCGACAGGCTGCCGATCGAACTCGTCGCAGTGCTCAGGCCAGTCGATGTCGAGGTCGACAGGCTGTCGATGCTGCTGGTGGCAGTGCTCAGGCCCGTCGACGTCGAAGTCGAGAGGCTATCGATGCTGCTCGTGGCAGTGCTCAGACCCGTCGACGTGGAGGTCGACAGGCTACCGATGGAACTCGTCGCCGTGCTCAAACCGGTCGACGTCGAAGTCGACAAGCTATCGATGCTGCTCGTGGCAGTGCTCAGACCCGTCGACGTGGAGGTCGACAGACTACCGATGGAACTCGTCGCTGTGCTCAAACCGGTCGACGTCGAAGTCGACAAGCTATCGATGCTGCTCGTGGCAGTGCTCAGACCCGTCGACGTGGAGGTCGACAGGCTGCCGATCGAACTCGTTGCGGTGCTCAGGCCGGTAGAGGTCGACGTGGACAGGCTGCCGATCGAGCTCGTTGCCGTGCTCAAACCAGTCGACGTCGAGGTCGAGAGGCTATCGATGCTGCTCGTCGCCGTGCTCAAACCCGTGGAGGTCGAAGTCGACAGGCTGCCAATGCTGCTCGTAGCGGTGCTCAGCCCCGTCGAGGTCGAAGTCGACAGGCTGCCAATGCTGCTCGTAGCGGTGCTCAGCCCCGTCGAGGTCGAGGTGGACAAGCTGCCGATGGAACTCGTTGCCGTGCTGAGGCCGGTGGACGTCGAGGTCGACAAGCTGTCGATGGAACTCGTCGCAGTGCTCAAGCCGGTCGAGGTCGAGGTAGACAGGCTGCCAATCGAGCTCGTTGCCGTGCTCAGACCTGTCGACGTGGAGGTCGACAGGCTGTCAATGGAGCTCGCTGCAGTGCTGAGGCCAGTCGACGTCGAGGTGGACAGGCTACCAATGCTGCTGGTGGCAGTGCTCAGGCCAGTAGACGTCGAGGTCGAGAGACTGCCGATGCTGCTCGTGGCGGTGCTCAGGCCGGTCGACGTCGACGTGGACAGGCTACCGATCGAGCTCGTTGCAGTGCTGAGGCCAGTCGAAGTGGATGTCGACAGGCTATCGATGCTGCTGGTCGCCGTGCTCAAACCCGTGGAGGTCGAAGTCGACAGGCTGCCAATGCTGCTCGTAGCGGTGCTCAGACCCGTCGAGGTCGAGGTGGACAAGCTGCCGATGGAGCTCGTTGCCGTGCTCAGGCCAGTGGACGTCGAGGTCGAGAGGCTATCGATGCTGCTTGTCGCGGTGCTCAGACCCGTCGACGTAGAGGTCGACAGGCTGCCGATCGAACTCGTTGCCGTGCTCAAGCCAGTCGACGTCGAGGTCGAGAGGCTGTCGATGCTGCTGGTCGCTGTGCTCAGGCCCGTGGAGGTGGAGGTGGACAGGCTACCGATGGAACTCGTGGCCGTGCTCAAGCCCGTGGAGGTCGACGTGGACAAGCTGCCGATGGAACTCGTCGCAGTGCTCAGGCCCGTAGACGTGGAGGTCGACAGGCTGCCGATCGAACTCGCTGCCGTGCTCAAGCCGGTCGACGTCGAGGTAGACAGGCTATCGATGCTGCTCGTGGCGGTGCTCAAACCCGTCGAAGTCGACGTGGACAGGCTGCCGATGGAACTCGTTGCCGTGCTCAAGCCAGTCGAGGTCGACGTCGACAAGCTGCCGATAGAACTCGTCGCCGTGCTGAGCCCAGTCGACGTCGAAGTCGAGAGGCTGTCGATGCTGCTGGTTGCAGTGCTCAGGCCCGTGGAGGTCGACGTGGACAAGCTGCCGATGGAGCTCGTGGCCGTGCTCAAACCCGTCGACGTCGAGGTCGACAGGCTGTCGATGGAACTCGTCGCGGTGCTCAGGCCGGTAGACGTCGAGGTCGAGAGACTGCCGATGCTGCTGGTCGCAGTGCTCAAACCCGTGGACGTCGAGGTCGAGAGGCTACCGATCGAGCTCGTGGCCGTGCTCAAACCGGTGGAACTGGAAGTCGACAAGCTCGACACGCTGCTGTTCGTCGTGCTCAAGCCCGACGACAGGCTTCCAATGCTGCTGGTCGTGGTGCTCAGTCCTGTCGACAGGCCATCGATCCGGCTGTTCGCCGTGCTCAAGCCGGTAGACGTCGATGTGGACAGGCTGCCGATGCTGCTCGTGGCCGTGCTCAGACCCGTCGACGTGGAGGTCGACAGGCTGCCGATCGAACTCGTTGCCGTGCTCAAGCCAGTCGACGTCGAAGTCGACAGGCTGCCGATGGAACTCGTGGCCGTGCTCAAGCCCGTCGACGTAGAAGTAGACATGCTGCCGATCGAACTCGTCGCCGTGCTGAGGCCCGTCGACGTCGAAGTCGAGAGGCTGTCGATGCTGCTGGTCGCCGTGCTCAAGCCGGTAGACGTCGATGTGGACAGGCTACCGATGGAGCTCGTCGCCGTGCTCAACCCAGTCGAGGTAGAAGTCGACAGGCTGTCGATGCTGCTTGCCGCGGTGCTCAGCCCCGTCGAGGTCGACGTGGACAGGCTGCCGATGGCACTCGTCGCAGTGCTCAGGCCCGTCGACGTGGACGTCGACAGGCTGCCGATGGAACTCGTTGCCGTGCTCAAACCGGTCGACGTCGAGGTCGAGAGGCTGCCAATGCTGCTCGTCGCGGTACTCAGGCCCGTGGAGCTCGAGGTGGACAGGCTACCGATGGAACTCGTCGCCGTACTCAAGCCAGTCGACGTGGAGGTCGAGAGGCTACCGATGCTGCTCGTTGCAGTGCTCAGACCCGTGGAGGTCGAAGTCGACAGGCTGCTGATGGAACTCGTGGCCGTGCTCAGACCCGTCGAGGTGGAGGTCGACAGGCTGCCGATGCTGCTGGTCGCGGTGCTCAAGCCCGTGGACGTCGACGTCGAGAGGCTACCGATCGAGCTCGTGGCCGTGCTCAAGCCGGTGGAACTGGAAGTCGACAAGCTCGACACGCTGCTGTTCGTCGTGCTCAGGCCTGACGACAGGCTGCCGATGCTGCTGGTCGTGGTGCTCAGTCCTGTCGACAGGCCATCGATCCGGCTGTTCGCCGTGCTCAAGCCCGTAGACGTCGATGTGGACAGGCTGCCAATGCTGCTCGTGGCCGTGCTCAGACCGGTAGAGGTCGACGTGGACAGGCTGCCGATCGAGCTCGTTGCCGTGCTCAAGCCAGTCGACGTCGAAGTCGACAGGCTACCGATGGAACTCGCGGCCGTGCTCAAGCCCGTCGACGTAGAAGTAGACAAGCTGCCGATCGAACTCGTTGCCGTGCTCAGACCGGTCGACGTCGATGTGGACAGGCTGCCAATCGAACTTGTCGCAGTGCTCAGGCCAGTGGACGTCGAAGTCGACAGGCTCGACACGTTGCTATTCGTCGTGCTCAGACCCGACGACAAGCTACCGATTGAGCTCGTGGCGGTGCTCAGACCGGTGGAGGCCGAGGTCGACAGGCTGCCGATCGAGCTGGTTGCAGTGCTCAGGCCTGTCGAGGTCGACGTGGACAAGCTGCCGATGCTGCTCGTGGCCGTGCTCAAGCCGGTGGACGTCGAAGTCGACAAGCTCGACACGCTGCTGTTGGTCGTGCTCAAGCCCGAAGACAGACTGCCGATGCTGCTGGTTGTGGTGCTCAGGCCGGTCGACAGGCCGTCGATGCGGCTGTTCGCCGTGCTCAAGCCGGTGGAAGTCGAGGTAGACAGACTACCGATGCTGCTGGCCGCGGTACTGAGACCCGTCGATGTCGATGTCGACAGACTCGACACGCTGCTGTTCGTCGTACTCAAACCCGATGACAAGCTGCCGATGCTGCTGGTGGCCGTGCTCAAGCCCGTGGACGTCGACGTGGAGAGGCTGCCAATCGAGCTCGTTGCCGTGCTCAGGCCCGTCGAAGTCGACGTCGAGAGGCTACCGATGGAGCTCGTGGCGGTGCTAAGCCCCGTGGATGTCGAAGTCGACAAGCTGGACACACTGCTGTTCGTCGTGCTCAGACCCGACGACAGGCTGCCGATGGAGCTGGTCGCGGTACTCAGGCCTGTCGAAGTGGACGTCGAGAGGCTACCGATCGAACTCGCCGCAGTGCTCAGGCCAGTCGAAGTCGAGGTCGACAGGCTGCCGATGCTGCTCGTGGCCGTGCTCAAGCCGGTGGACGTCGAAGTCGACAAGCTCGACACGCTGCTGTTCGTCGTGCTCAAGCCCGACGACAGGCTGCCGATGCTGCTGGTCGTGGTGCTCAGTCCGGTCGACAGGCCATCGATGCGGCTGTTTGCCGTACTCAATCCGGTGGAAGTCGACGTGGAGAGGCTGCCGATGGAACTGGTCGCGGTGCTCAGCCCTGTCGATGTCGAGGTCGACAGGCTCGACACGCGGCTGTTCGTCGTGCTCAGCCCCGACGACAAGCTGCCGATGCTGCTCGTGGCCGTGCTCAAGCCCGTCGAGGTCGAGGTCGACAGGCTGCCGATGGCGCTGGTCGCCGTGCTCAATCCAGTCGATGTCGAAGTCGACAAGCTCGAAACGCTGCTGTTCGTCGTGCTCAGACCCGACGACAGGCTGCCG
>JAESGW010000324.1_pt1 | contig 66162 bp, 53 predicted proteins | sample 9269791 | NCBI WGS metagenome assembly JAESGW01 (sample SAMN16773120, study PRJNA677053) | algae metagenome | isolation source: Aphanocapsa lilacina HA4352-LM1 and co-occurring heterotrophs from near cave... | place: USA: Maniniholo cave, near Haena, Kauai, HI | collected 2009-07-28
GACTACATCGAGCGGTTCTACAATCCGCGGCGCAGGCACTCGACGCTCGGATACCTGAGCCCGATTGCCTTCGAGGAACAACAGCGATTACCTTAACTCAATGTCCACGGAACCGGGGGCAGCTCACATCGCTGGGTCTTGGACTTCCTCCACCCAAACTCCGCAAACTTTCCCTTTTATGGTGGATACAAGTTGGTTTTGCTCCTCAAGTCGACTTCGACGTAAGTGTTTGATCCTTCATCTATGTATGTTGTTGCCGCCGAAGCAACCAAACAGAGACCAAAGGCCTCTATGTGGTGTAGCACCGATCTGGTGGCGTGCCTCCCAACTTCGAAACACCCCGGCCCTGGCTGCGGGCATACTGGCCCGCCTCAGGTCGGCGTGTGAACCATGACGACGCTGGTGCGGCCACGGCTCGGATTGACGAACCTGTGTGGCTTGTGGCTCGCAAAGAAGAAGCTATCGCCCTCGCTGAGGAGCCATGTCTGATCCTCGACCGTGAGACTGAGGCGGCCCACGAGCACCAGACCCGCTTCGTTCCCCGAGTGCTGATAAAGCTGCTCGCCCGACGTAGCGCCGGGCTCCATGTGCATGGTGAAATAGCTGAAGGGCAGCTGAGCACCGGGCTCCGTCAGCAGTTGCTTGTGAATGCCCGATCGCCACAATTTCAGACGTGGTCCCTTTCCCGCCCTCATGACGACTGAGGTCGGCGCTGACTTTTTGCCTTTGCCCTTTCGGGGAAGCGATGATGGCTCGACCGTTGCCGACTCGTCGGTGACGAACAGTGTGCCGAAATGCACATCGAGCACGTCGGCCAGCGTCGTCAGGAGTTTCAGCGATGGCGAGGACATCCCGCGCTCGATCTGGCTCAGAAATCCGATCGATACGTCGCAGCGGTCGGCCACGATCTCGAGCGAAAGACCGCGCGCCCGACGAAGCTCGCGAATGCGCTCGCCGACCACGCGATCGATCTCCTGGTTTGTGCTTGTTCGGTCGGCGACCGCTTTGGACATGTTCATGGCGCTGAGGCTTGCCTTCACCACAGTGAAATTTTGATTGCCGGAACTCCTGCTCCGATGGCATACTGACACCTACGAACAAAAGGCACGCGCCGCACAAACGTCAAGAGTCTTCTATCGGGCGGTCAGATTGTCATGACGAGACGCGTGCTCGTTATGTCGCACGCAGTCCATGACCGCGGTCATCATGTCGGAGCCGTTCCCTCTCAGTCCATCGTTGTGGGCAGCGACAGCACCGCCGGCGCCGGCGACGCCGCCGCTGAACGAGAGTCGATCGGCCGACGTGGTGGTCATCGGTGCTGGCTACGCCGGCCTCTCGACGGCTCTGCACCTTGCCGAGCGCGGGACTGAGGTCGTTGTGCTCGAGGCGCAGGAGCCGGGATGGGGCGGGTCCGGTCGCAATGGCGGCCAGGTCATTCCCGGCCTGAAATACGATCCCGACGAGCTTGAGGAGAAATTCGGGCCGGAGATCGGCGGGCGGCTTGCGGCATTCGGCGCCGGGACAGCCGACACTGTATTCGATCTGATCGAGCGATACCGTATGGATGTGCCGCGGAAGCGGTCGGGCTGGATTCAAGCAGCTCATACGCCGGCCGGTGTCGAACTGGTCAGGCGTCGCGCCGAGCAGTGGCAGCGGCGCGGCGTGGCCGGCGCGCGCATCCTAGATTCCGCAGCGGCCAGCGGTCTGATCGGCAGCGACCGATATCTCGGCGGCTGGGTCGATCCGCGAGGCGGCGCCATACAGCCGCTGGCATTTGCGCGTGGTCTGGCGCGCGCCGCATTGGGGGCAGGCGCATCGATCTATGGCCGTAGTCCCGTTACCGCTCTCGCGCGCAACGGCGGCAAGTGGATCGCGACGACTGAGAGCGGCGCACGGGTTTCGGCAGATCGGGTCGTCGTGTGTACGAATGCCTATGGTGCAGGCTTGGTGCCGCGCCTCTCCACGACGATCATCGCGCCCAATTCCTATCAGGTCGCAACGGAACCTTTATCGAGCAATCTCGCCGCTGCGATCCTGCCCGAAGGGCATGTCTCGTCCGATACACGCCAGCTCCTTTTTTATTTCCGGCTTGACCACCAGAATCGTTTACTGATGGGTGGCCGCGGACCGTATCGCGAGCCGAAATCCGACAAAGACTGGTCGCACCTCGAGCGGATCATCGGCAAGCTGTTCCCGCAGGCACGCGACGTCCCCATTGCCTATCGCTGGTGCGGTCGCGTCGCGATCACGCAGGATTTTCTGCCCCATCTTCATGAGCCCGAGCCAGGGCTTCTCATCGACATCGGATGCATGGGGCGCGGTGTCGGTGTCCAGACGGCGATGGGCCGCGCGATGGCGGACTACGTGGCAACCGGCCGTCCCAATACGCTGCCGCGTCCACCTATGACCATCAAGCCGCTGCCATTGCATGGTTTGCGTCAGGCGTACTTCGCCGCGATCGTCGCGTGGTACAGTATGCAGGACGGCGGGCTGGCCTGAGGCTAAGCGACATTTGTTTTGCGGCGGGCCCGATATCCGCTAACGAAGCGCTTGCGGTCCTGACAGGATCATCAAGCGCTGGAGCGTGCCAGCAACATGGGCACGACGCGACAATTGTGCACGGCATTACGACTTGCGCGGGTCTGGCGTTCTGATATTTTTCACTGTGGTGAAAATTTCTGATGCTGTCCGGTTGGGGGGAGGCCTCCGCCGGAGCACATAGGAAGCGGGTGGCATGCGCGTCGGTGTCGAGGTGGGTGGTACGTTCACGGACCTGGTTGCGATCGGACCTAATGGCGTCAGCGTCACCAAGGTGCCCAGTGTTCCGAAGTCGCCGGATCTTGGCGCAATCAACGCGATCATCGAGAGCGGCATACCGTTCGCTGCGATTGACGACCTCGCTCACGGATCGACTGTCGCGACCAACGCAGTGCTCGAGCGGAAAGGATATCCGACCGCCTTCGTCACGACGAAGGGCTTTCGGGACATTCTCATCCTCGAGCGCCACGGCCGCCACAACATCTATGATCTGGAGTATCAGAAGCCGGCTCCCATCGTGGCGAGAGCGGCGAGCTTCGAGGTGGCAGAAAGGATTCTCGCCGACGGCTCGATCCTCACTCCGCTCGACCTCGACCGCGCCGCACACGACCTCGTGCCGGCATTGGCGGCCGGCGGCTTTCAGGCGGTCGCCATCTGCCTGCTGAATTCCTATGTGAACGCCGAGCACGAGCGAGCGCTGCGGGATTTGCTGGCGGCGAAACTGCCGCAACTTCACGTCACCATTTCATCCGAGATCACACGGGAGTTCCGCGAGTTCGAGCGCGCCTCGACGACGACACTGTCGGCCTACGTGCAGCCCGTCATCGATGGTTACATCGCGCGCTTCTCAGATCGGCTGAGCCGCGAAGGTTTCAAGGGCCGCTTTTCAGTGATGCAGTCGAACGGCGGCCGCCTGCCGGCGTCGGGTATGCGCGCGAACGCCATCAATGCGCTGCTTTCCGGGCCTGCGGCTGGGGTCATGGGCGCCGTGCGACAGGCCGCGCGCTCGGGCTTCACGAACCTGATCACGCTGGATATCGGCGGCACATCGACCGACGTCTGCGTCGTCGTCGACGGCAAGCCGCAGCTGACCACGTCGTTCGCGATCGATGGACTGCCGGTTCGTGTGCCGCTCCTCGACATCAGCACCGTCGGCGCCGGTGGCGGCTCGATCATCTGGGTCGACGACGGCGGGATGCTCAGGGTGGGACCGCATTCGGCCGGCGCCGATCCGGGCCCGGCCTGCTATGGCCGTGGCGGCACGCTGCCGACGCTCACCGACGCGCATGTCATCCGCCAGACTGTCCGTCCGGATGCGTTCCTCGGCGGGCGGATGCAACTCGATACGAAGGCCGCTGCCGCCGCCCTACAGCCGATTGCCGATCGCTTCGGCCTCAGCATAGAGGCTGCTGCCGACAGTGCCGTGCGCCTCGCCAACGCCAACATCGTGCGTTCGATCCAGCTCATCTCGACGGAACGCGGCTACGATCCGCGTGACTATGCGCTGGTCGCGTTCGGCGGCGCGGGGCCGCTACACGCGGCGCCGATCGCCGAGGAACTCGCCATCAAAACCATCGTCATTCCGCCGTCCGCCGGCGTGATTTCGGCCTATGGATTGATCGCGTCGGACTTCGTGATGTTCGAAAGCCTGACGCGCCGCGAGCGCGCGGGACCGGAGGCGGCCGATCTCGTCCGGTCGGTCTTTGCGGAGATGAAGGAGCGGGCGACCGGGCGCGCAAAGGCGCTCGGCCTTTCCGGCGCATTGCGGCTCGAATTCACTGCCGACATGCGTTTCGTTGGTCAGGCCTTCGAGGTGCCGGTTACGTTCAGCGATACAGAAATCGATGGCCTGTCGGCGCAGACCGCGCGCCAGCGCTTCCTCGACGCCCACGATCGGATCTACTTCTTCGGCAAGGACAGCGACAAGCCGATCGAGTTCGTCTCCTTCCGCCTCGGCATCATCCTGCCGCTGGGCGAGCTGCCACTGCTGACCGAAAGCGCGACGGGGGCGGTCGCGGAGGGCCGCATCCGCATCTTCGACAATCGCGAATGGCATGACGGTGTTCTGAAAAGCCGATCGGCGATGCGTCGGGGAGCGTCGGTCCCGGGGCCGGCACTCCTCGAAGATCCCACTTCGACGCTGCTGGTTCCGGCAGGCTGGACGGCGAGCCGGGATCCGGCCGACAATACAATTCTGACGCGAAAGGGGTGACGCCATGCAGGAGCTGACCGCAACGGCGCCAGTAGCGGCGGATGTGCTCGATCCGGTCGACTACGCCATCATCAGCCAGGCCCTCATTGCCGCTGCGCGCGAGATGGGCACGAAGATGATCCGCTCGTCCTACTCGAATATCGTGCGCGAGGCGCAGGACGCGTCGGCGGCACTGTTCGATCGCGAGGGCAACGTCGTCGCCCAGGCCGAGCTCATTCCGATGCAGCTCGGACCGATGTCGGAAATCTTCCGCGCCTGTGCCGCCGTCCACCCGGTGCACACGCTCAAGGAAGGCGATTTCTACATCAACAACGATCCTTATGGCGGCGGCCAGCACCTCCAGGACGTCTTCATCTATTCGCCGATCTTCTACGAGGGCACGCTCGTCGCGTTTGCCGGCACGACGGCGCACCATCTCGATCTCGGCGGTGGAAATCCCGGCCTCACGCCGGATGCAGTCGATGTCCACGCCGAGGGGATCATCTTCCCGCCTTCGGTCTACAACTACCAGCGCGATTGGTGCGACGGTCCGCTCGAACGGCTGGTCGCCGCCAACATCCGCGTGCCGTCCCAGACCATCGGCGACTTCTACGCCCAGTTCGCGGCGAATTCGATCGGCGCGCAACGCATCAAGCAACTCTGCGGCAAGTACGGCGCGTCGACGATCACGCGCGCCATGACCGAGCTGGTCGATTATTCCGAGCGGCGGTTTCGCGCGGCGTTGCAGGCGATCCCGGACGGTACGTACTACGGCGAGGCGCACGTCGACGACGATGGGTTGACGCCGGACCCGTTGACCGTGCGGGCCGCGGTCACGATCTCGGGCGATACCATCGCCGTCGACTACACCGGCACCGTCGGACAGGTGCGCCGGAACCTCAATTGTCCCTGGGCCTCGACGATTTCGGCGACGCTCTCGGCGGTGAAATCGGCGCTGACCAGCCCCGACATTCCCTTCAACGAGGGCGTCAAGAAACCGATCCGCATCACCGCGCCGAAAGGCACGTTGGTCAATCCGTCCTATCCCGCGCCCGTGCGGGCCCGCATGCTGACGGCTTATCGCTGTTTCAACGCGGTGCTGAAGGCGCTCGCCCAGGTCGTCCCTGACCGCGTGATCGCCGACGGCAACGATTCCACCGACGTGACGTCGATCGCCTACCTCGATGGCGGCCGCTATCGCGTGTATCTAGAGGTCTTCGGCGGCGGCTACGGCGCCGGCCCGCGCCTCGACGGTTGCCACGCCGTCGACAGCCCGCTGTCGAATTGCACCAACACGCCGGTCGAAGCTACCGACATGGACTTCGAGCATTTCCGTATCGTCGGCTACGGGCTCATTCCAGATAGCTGCGGGCATGGCCGCCGCCGCGGGGGCCTCGGATTCTTTCGCCGTTTCGAGATTCTTAAGGACGGCGTCAATCTCGCCATCTACGCGGATCGCTTCCGGCTGGCCCCATCCGGGTTGCTCGGCGGCACGGAAGCGGCGAAGGCGCGCTGCGAGATCGAGCGAGGCGGCAAGGTGATCAGCCTGCCAAGCAAGGGCCGCGTCGATCTGATGGCCGGCGATATCCTCACGTTGTACACGGCGGGTGGCGGCGGCTATGGCCCGACGGCCGAGCGCGAACCAGCCCTCGTCGAGAAAGACATTGCCGAGGGCATCATAACACCCGCCACGGCTGCCGCATTCTACGGGCGGGCCGGATGACATCAGACACCCGGGCCCCGCACCACGGATGGAGCGTCGGGATCGACATCGGTGGCACGTTCACGGATGTCATCGCGATTGGTCCGCGCGGTTCGGTGGTGCTCAAGGTCGCCTCGACGCCGGGCAATCCGAGCGACGCCGTCGCGGCGGCCCTCACTGAGCTGTCGACGAAGCATGGCATTTCACCACGGGACATCACGCGCTTCGCTCATGGCACGACGGTTGCCACGAACGCGGTGATCGAGCGCAAAGGCGCGCGCGTCGGGTTGATCGCCACGGAAGGCTTTCGCGACATCCTGGAGATCGGCCGGCAGATGCGTCGGCAGATGTATGATCTGCGCCTGCAGCCCGAGACGCCGGGTTGGCTGGCGCCGGGGGAGCGGCGCGTCGAGGTTCGCGAGCGCATCGACGCGTACGGCGCCGTCGTTGTGCCGCTCGACCAGGCCAGCATCGACGCAGCTATCGAAAAACTGCGGCCGCTAAAGGTCGAGGCTATCGCCATAAGTCTGCTGTTTTCGTTTCTCGACCCGTCGCACGAGCAGCGGATCAGAGCCCGCGTGCAGGAAGTTCTGCCGTGCGTCGACGTCTCGCTGTCGAGCGAGGTCGATCCCGCGTTCCGCGAGTACGAGCGCACTGTCGTCACCACCTTCGACGCCTATATCAAGCCGGTCGTCGATCGCTATCTCGCCAACCTCGCCAAGGGTCTTGCAGCATCCGGCGTGCCGGCGCCGTTGCAGGTGATGCAGTCCCGCGGTGGCCTTGCAGGCGTCGAAACCGCCCGGCAGCGGCCGGTGCGCCTGTTCCTTTCGGGGCCGGCCGCCGGCGCCATCGGCAGCGCGGCTGTCAGCAAGGTCGACGGATACGAAGACCTGATCACCATCGACGTCGGCGGTACGTCGAGTGACATTGCGCTCGTCGAAGGCGGGACCGTCCACGCGCGTCCCGAGACCCAGATCGCGGGCTACGCCGTTCGCGTTCCAATGCTCGACGTGACGACGCTGGGCGCGGGCGGCGGGTCGATTGCGTGGATCGACGCGGGCGGCGGATTGCGCGTCGGGCCACACTCCGCGGGCTCCGATCCTGGCCCGGCATGCTATGGCCGCGGTGGCCGGCTGCCGACCGTCACCGACGCTTCGGTCGTACTCGGCTATCTCGACACGTCGGGTCTTGCAGGTGGCGCGGTCGGTCTCGATCCGGCGCTCGCGCACGCGTCGATCGAGGAGACCATCGCGCGCCCCCTTGGCATCGATGTCGTCACGGCGGCGCTCGGCATCCATCGCATCACCAATGGTCGCATGGCCGACGGTGTCCGGCTGGTCTCGGTGAACCGCGGGCACGATCCGCGCCGGTTCGTCCTGCTGCCCCTCGGCGGTGCCGGCGGCCTCCATGCCACCGCCGTTGCTGACGAACTGTCGATCGAACGTATCCTGGTGCCGCGATATCCCGGCGTGCTCGCGGCCGCGGGCCTGCTGACAGCACCGATCTCGCACGAGGTTGCCGGCGCCTTCCACGCGCCCATGGCGTCGACGAAACTTTCCGACGTCCGCCGCGAGCTCGCTGTGCTCGATCGTCGCGCCGACGACTTGATGCGGCAGGAGGCCATCGACGGTCTGCCCCGGCACCGCAAAGCCTTCGCCGATATCGGCTACGTTGGCCAAAGCCATTTCATCGAAGTGCCGCTGGACGACGACAAGGATGACGCGCTGTCGCGCCTCTACGCCGATTTTGAGACGAAGCACACGCAACTCAATGGTCACAAAACCGGTGCGCCAGCCAAGATCGTCAATCTGCGAGTCGTGCACTCGGCGGTGCTGGCGGAAAGCCGGATCGATCGTCCGGCGACGCAGGCCCCGGAGCTGGTACGCGAGCGCGTCCGCAATGTCCGGTTTGCAGGAAGCGCCGCACCCGTCGAGACCGCGATCCACCAGCGGTCGGCGCTCAAGAGTGGCGACCGGATCGTCGGCCCGGCGATCATTGCGCAGAGTGACTCGACGACGCTCGTGCCACCGATGTGGTCGGCGCGTGTTCTGGCAAGCGGAGCCTTGCTCATGGAGCGCACATGATGGCTGTACACGCGAAGACGCAGGGCAGCCAGGCTACGTTCGACCCGGTCACCCTCGAGGTGCTGCGTCACCGCCTCGACTGCATCGCCGAGGAAATGGAGACGGCGCTGCTGAAAAGCTCGTGCTCGCCGATCGTCAAGGAAGGTCTCGACGCGTCGGCGTCGATCTTCACGCTCGACGGCACGACACTCGCCCAGGCGTGCGCCATTCCGATCCATCTCGGCACGCTCATTCCGGCTGTTGCCGAGATCATCCGTGTCTTTCCGGTCGCAACGATGAAGCCGGGCGATACCTACATTCTCAACGATCCCTACTGCGGCGGCACGCACTTGCCTGATGTCGCCGTGGTGATGCCGGTGTTTAGTCGCGCGGGGCCCTTGGCGCTCGCCGCAACGATGACGCACCATCAGGACGTCGGGGGGAAGTCCGCGGGATCGGTGCCGACCGACTCGACCGAGATCTTCCAGGAAGGCATTCGCCTGCCCGCCGTTCAGTGGGCGCGCGAAGGCGTGTTCGACGAGACGCTCACGCGGATCCTGCGGCAGAACGTCAGAATTCCGGACATCTTCATCGGTGATCTCAATGCCCAGGTCGCCGCGTGCAAGATCGCCGGCGTGCGTTTGCGCGAGACGGCCGATCGCCTCGGCGACGAGACGCTTCTGACGGCGTTCCGTCTGCTGCTAGACCGCTCGGAAGCGATGACACGCGCGGCATTGAAGCTGCTTCCGCAGGGCACATGGCGGCATGTCGACTACCTCGACAACGACGGCATCGATCTCGATCGCAGAATCCGCGTCGAAGTGGCCGTCACGCTGCCGGGCGACGGCACCATTTCATTCGATCTGACGGGAACCAGCGGCCAGGTGAAGGGGCCGGTGAATTGCGTGCCGTCGGGCAGCCTCGCGGCGGCCTGTTTCGCGGTTCGCGCCATCACGGATCCGATGATCCCAAACAACGGCGGGTGCTTTCGCCCCATCTCACTGCGGCTGCCGCCGGCAAGTCTTGTCGATCCGCAGGCGCCGGCACCGGTCAATGCGCGCACGGCAACCATCAAGCGGATCACCGGGTGCATGCTCGCGGCATTGGCGGGCGCCGCGCCCGATCGCGTGCCCGCGCCGAGCGCCGGCCAGCTCCTGGTGATGGCGTTCGGTGGTCGCCGAAAGGGTGGTGAAAATTTCGTGACGGGCGAATTGCTGGCGGGCGGCAGCGGCGCGGGAAACGGCTTCGACGGCGTCGACGCGATCGAGACCGACGCGACCAACTGCATGAATCTGCCGGCGGAGGCGATGGAGCTCGAAGCCCCGATCCGCGTCAATCGCTGGACGCTTCGTGCCGGCTCGGGCGGCGATGGCACATGGCGCGGCGGCCTCGGGCAGGTGAAGGAATACGAGATACTCGACGACATCGAAGGGTCGCTCTCTTTCTCGCATCGAGGCGAGCGCCACTTCGTGCCGGCCGTGGGGGCTAAAGGCGGAGCAGCAGGCACGGCTGCGAGGTCATGGATCATGCGACGGGATGGTTCCAGCGAGACGATCCCGTCGAAAATCGTGACGCAGCTTTCGCCGGGGGACAAGCTGGTGATTGAGACCGCGGGCGCCGGCGGTTACGGACCGCCGTCCGCACGCAGCGACGACGCCCGTCGTGCCGACAAGGCCAACGGCAAGCTTGGACCCAACATCGATTGACGAGAGACGGCGCGATCATCGGGGATAGTAGGCGATGCTGACACTCGACCGCATGACCAGCGTGCTTGCGCGCCTGCTGATGGGCATCGCGATGGTGGCGCTGTTCCTGATGATGGTGCAGATGGTGGTCGACGTAGCGATGCGCAATTTCTTCCGCCGACCGATCGAAGGCAGCCTCGAGATTGTCTCCGTCTATCACATGGTGGCGGTCGTATTCCTGCCGCTGGCGCTGGTCGAGAGACGGCACGAGCACATCACGGTGGATCTGCTGGTCGAAAGGCTTCCGGCGATCGCGCGTCGGATCATCATGGTCATAGGATACGTCGTCTGCGCCGTCTTCTTCGCTCTCCTCACCTACCAGACCGCAAAGGACGCCTATGAAGCCTACGCGATCGGTGAGATTTTGATGTCATCGATCTACATCACGGTATGGCCGGCCAAGTTCCTCCTGCCGATCGGGTTCTTCGTGATGCTGCTCCAGGTGCTCCTGCACGCTTGGAAGGCCGCGACCGACCCCACATTCGCGCCATCGCCCGAGTCGCCCGACATGGCCAATCAGGCCCGGAACTGAGGCTCACCCGATGGACAAGTTCACGATCGGGATGATGGCAACCGGCGCGGGGGTGATCCTCATCGCGCTGCGGATCCAGATCGGGGTCGCGCTCGGCATCGTGTCTTTCTTCGGTATCGCGACCATTCTCGGCTGGCGGCCGGCATGGGGAATGGTCACAGCTATACCCTTCAACTTCGTCGGTGATTGGAATCTCACCGCCATCCCGATGTTCTTGCTCATGGGATACATTGCGTTCTCCGCCGGCCTCACCGCGGGGCTATTCCAGGCGATGCGCGTGATGCTGTCCTGGTTGCCGGGCGGCCTCGCCATCGCAAGTGTCGCGGCCTGTGCCTTCCTTTCGGCGGCATCCGGCTCGTCGGTAGCCGTGTCGGCCGCCATGGCCCGGATCGCGACGCCGGAGATGCTCAAATACAAGTATGATCCTGGCCTGGCGGCCGGCGTCATCGCATCCGCCGGCACGCTGGGATCGATGATCCCGCCCAGTCTATTGATGGTGCTCTACGGGTATTTCGCCGACGTCTCCATCGCCAAGCTGTTCATGGCCGGCTTCATCCCCGGCATCATGTCAGCCTTTATGTTCGCGGCGATGATCATCATCCGCGTCAAGCTCGACCCGACGCTCGCCCCACCGGTCACAGAGGAGTTCAAGCCCGAGGAAAGACGGGCGGCGCTTGCCGACGTCTGGCCACTGCCGGTCCTCATCATCAGCGTGCTCGTCGGGATCTTCGTTGGTTATTTCACGCCCACTGAGGGCGCGGCAGTCGGTGCGGCGCTGGCCATTGTGCTCGCCGCGATCAAGGGAACGTTGAGCTGGCGCGTGCTGCAGGAGGCCAGCCTCAGCGCGCTGTCCGGTACGGCGTCGATCTTCATGGTCGTGATCGGGACGGTGCTCCTCGGCAAGATGATGGCGCTGACCGGAGTGCCGGAGGTGATCTCGAAGTGGCTGCTCGGCATGGGCGGAGACCAGCTCACCGTTGTCCTGATGGTGGTGGTCCTCTATCTGATCCTCGGCTGCTTCCTCGATTCGATCAGCATCCTGCTGCTGACGATGCCGATCATCATGCCCATCGCCAGGGCCGTCGGAGCCGACCTGATCTGGTTCGGCATCATCCTCGTCAAGCTCTTGGAAATCGGTCTCGTGACGCCGCCGGTCGGCCTCAACGTGTACGTGATGAAAAGTGCCCTGGGATCCTTGATTCCACTGTCGACGATCTTTCGTGGTATTGCGTGGTTCGTCGTTGCCGACATGATCACACTGACCCTAATCGTCGCATTTCCGTGGCTCGCCCTCGTGCTGCCGAGCTTGATGAAATAGCAAAAAGAACTGAGAGGCGCGCATGATGGACAAGGCAGAGACGTCCTTGCAGACCGAAGCCCATCGCCGCCGGACGCTGGTGGTCTCGGCGATACAGATCACCGCGGTCGACGGCGAGAAGTCGCAGAACGTCGAGAAATTGTTCCGTTTGATCGACGAGGCGGGCGCGCGCGGCAGCGATCTTTGCGTTCTCCCCGAAATGTGGACCGGCATCGAGTTCTCGAACGAGACCGGCTACCGCGAAGTCGCCGAGCCGATCCCGGGTCCGATCACGGCGGCGCTTGGCCAGCGCGCCCGCAAGTACGGAATGTATCTTTCGGGATCGATATACGAGCGCGCCGCGGACACCTACTACAATACCTCGCCGCTGATCTCGCCCGATGGCGCTGTTCTTGGCATCTACCGCAAGACGCATCTTTTCGATGCACCGAATCGGGCCGACATTCCTCCGGGTTTCATCGAGAGTGCGAAGGTCGGCAAGGGCGGCGCAGTCGACGTGTTCGAGACCAATCTCGCCCGGATCGGCATGACGATCTGCTCGGATCTGCGTTTTCCAGAGCTATACCGCGAGCTGGCGTTGAAGGGCGCGGAGATCATGACCTGCTCGTCCGCGTTTCTGTCGCCGCGCTTCGATCATTGGGAGTTCTTCCTCCGTGCCCGCGCCTGCGAGAACCAGTGCTTCATCGTTGCCGCCGGTCAGTATGGCAAGGAGCCGAAATCGGGCCTCGCATTTGTCGGCCGCAGCATGGTCGTCGATCCGTGGGGCACCATCGTCGCCACCGCCTCGGATGAGGAAGGGCTGGTGACCGCCCATATCGATCTTGATTTCATCGCCGAAGTGAAACGGCGCTACCCGCTGATGGAGCAGCGCCGTCCGGAACTCTATCCCGTCCTGCAAGGCCGGGCGTGAGGCGGGCGCGGCGCCCGGCGGGGCTGTGCCCCGACAGGCGCCGACGATCTCAGTAGACGCCATACGTATTGACGTCGATCTTCGAGTAGAGATTGTCCTTGAGCACCTTGGCGAGCGCCACCGGATCCTTGCGGTCGACGCCTTTGAGTAAGCCGTCCCATTTGGCGATCGTCGCCTCGAAGCGCTTGATCAATCCTCCGGGGTCCTTGAGCTTGAACTTGGATGCGCCCTGCTCGATCGCCTGGGCCCTTGCGACTTTCGCATTGAAGTCCTGCACGGACTTGCGCATTTCATCGGTCTCCGGGTAGACGGTCACGCCTTTGGATGGAGCTTCCGCAGTGGCGTCATCGGAGTCCTTCATATAGCCGAGCGCCATCGGCGGAATGCTGTCGGCAATGGTATCGAGCAGGATGCGCCGCTCGGCTGGCTTCAGCTCCTTCCAGAAGCCGCCGTTGAAGGCCCACTGCCAGCCTGCCCAGTAGACTCCGACCGATATCTGGCTGGTGTGCTTGGCGACATCCCAGAGTGAGCGGCTCTTGAGGTCGTTCGCGGCGTTGGCGGCGCAGTCGAGTTGGCCTTTCTCGAGGCCCGTGAACATTTCGGTCGAAGGGACACTCACAGGCACCGCCCCGACCGATTTGGCCCAATCGGCGTGGATCACGCCCGGCATCCGTATCTTCAGGCCCTTGAGATCAGCGAGAGTTGCAACCTTTTTCGTGCACATCAGATTGTAGGGCGGCGTCGCATATCCGCCGGCGAACACGATCCGATGTCGCTTGAAGCGCTCCATCATCTCAGGATCGGTCATGTAGAAGTCGGTGACCGCGAACGTGAGGGCCATCGTGTCCGAGTAGCCGAGTGCCAGCATCGACACGACGTTGTCTTCGGGCAGGTCGGTCGGTGTATATGTTCCCGCGTGGTAAGTGACTTGAGCGATGCCGTCCTTGAGCCCCGAGAGATGCGCATTGGGCGGCAGCAACGCGGTGCCCGTGAAGATCTTGGCCTTGAGTTCGCCCTTAGAGGCCGCATCGAGCCGCTTGACCCAGTCGAGGTACGCCTTGGTCAGCGGATGGGTGTCCGGGAACCAGATGCTCCCGTTGAACTCGCGAGCTGCCATAGCCGAGGTTGCGGCGAGTGCAAGCGCGCAGAACGAACCTATCAAAATCCTTGATCGCATGACCGTCCACCTTTCACTTGCTTGCCGAATTCGCGCGTGGCTGCGGTTTTCGCCGAGCGCGCACTACTGTCGGATTTCATGTCAGTGAAATCAAGCCTGCTTTTTCGCCAGGCTTCGTGAACGGATCGGGGCCCGCAGTCGCCCGCAATCCAGAGACGGGCGGGCAAACGTCGCAGTGCCCCTCCAATCGAAGCGCAGGCGCTTCCAATCCGGATGCAATCGAGCGGCAGAACTTGGCCTTGGGTTCCTGCTGATCCGTGACGGGAGGAGCGTCAAGTTGCGGGTCAAGGACTACCGGATCGAATAACCATCCATGGCGAGTACATGGTGCGAACTGTCGGAATCAGCATTTATAAGTCTAGCCTGAAGCAGGCTTTTCAATCTGAAAAGACGGGTTCGACTCCCGTAGGGAGCGCCAAAAATCAAGGCGTTACGCGTCCGTCACTGCTCATTCCGACACTTTGTCTGGCCCTCTATTCCGACTTTCGGCGCTATTTCGTTCTTTTTGACGAGCTGTCGGCGCTTCCTGCGGCAGAGCTCTGCTGCTGTTCCGTGCCCTTCACGTAGGTAGAGACGGGCGGCGTTCGGTGTCTTGCGCATCGACGAGGCCATGGTCTCAACTCGGTACGTGGCCGCATGGTATGAAGGGTTAAGGACCATCCTAAACTCGCCCTGCTCCATCTCGATCCTAAGCGTGCAGAAATTTGGCTGGACGCCTCCAGTAGCAGCCCAATCTGCCGCCAGGACAAGAACATAAACTATCTCAGGGGAAGCACCCCTGGGTTCTGGTGAGCATCGGTGAACGAACAGGTGCCATGCTGCGCGGCAATGGAGCCGACGCTCGCACTCGCCAGCTTTTCCGGGTGTCGGGATTGTTCATCGGTCCCCGTAAGCCCAGTTTTTGGCTCCGGACTACAGACTACTCCCGAGCGAACTCAGGGTTATCCCTGATTTCGGCGTGCGGCTTCGCCTGTACCGTCCAGGCGTGAAGGGTGCCTGCTTCGCAGACCATCCCAACTGGGGAATACACGAAATTGCGGGAAAGTTAGCGAATGCAGCAAAAGCCCACGCTTTGGGGAGAAGACGTTGTCTCTTGGCGACATCTATCGTGGTCCCCGCTCGTCGCGCCGATATCCCTCTGCATTGTTGTCGGAATTGGCTACTTCCTCACGGCTCGGCTGAGCCTTTTCCTGCTCACACCATCCGACGGTGTCGCGGTGTTTTGGCCGGCCGCCGGTATTGCGTCCGGTGTCCTCATCGCTTGTGGGCCCAAAGCTCGTTTGCCAATTGCAGCCAGCGTTATGGCCGCAACGGTCGCGGCCAATTTGCTGGGCGATCGCAATATTGCAAGTGCCATCGTGTTCGCATTCGCCAATGCCGGGGAAGCGTTGTTCACAGCGTGGCTGATCAGGCGGCGTTTCGGGTCGGATTTCAGTTTCGATAACGTTCAGCAGGTACTGGCATTCTTTGCCGCCACCTCTGTCGCTGCTGCCGCGTCGGGCGCCGTTGGAACGATAGGAGTTGCGCTTTTTCACAGCATGGATGCGCCACTTCTGGCCATTTGGCTCAACTGGTTTGCCTCGGACGCCTTGGGGGGCATCACGGTAGCTCCGCTGATTGTAGGCGTCGTCCGCACGACACAAGATCTACCGGAGGCAGGTGAGGTTTTGGAGGGGACGCTGGCACTCGTGGCGCTCGTGGCGGTCGGCGTCATTGCGCTGGGTGCATCTTCAGACCATTGGTTCGCCATTGCACCGTTGGGCTTCATCCTGCCGCTGCTGCTTTGGCTCGCTGCGCGTGGCCGGCCGTTGTTCGCAGCGATGGGTGTGTTCGCTATCGCGCTGGTCATTGTCTGGACGGCTACGTTCGGCGTCGGGCGCTTAGGAGACCCAAGCGTACCTGATCTCGATCGCGTTAGCGCAGCTCGCACAGCACTGCTTATTATTTCGCTGTGTGGCTTCATCCTAGCGGCGTTGTTTGCTGAGAGACGCCACCATGAGGCCGCGCTCGCGGAGAGCAACGAGCAGCTGAGATTGGCTGTCGAAGGCGCCGAGCTTGGCGTCTGGAGACTCGATTTGTGCTCCGGCCGCTTTGAGAACGACGCACGGGATCGGCAGATTCACGGACACAATATAGCGGCGCCACCCGCATCTCTCACGGAAGCGCGATCCTGTATTCATCCAGACGATCTGGCGTACATCGACAATGGATTCCGAGCCTCGGGGCGTGCGCGCAGCAACTACAAAGTCGAGTACCGCTTGGCGCCAACAGCCGGATCAACGCTGGAGCGGTGGGTCGCGCTTGAGGGCACCGTCCGCCGCGACGCCAGTGGCCGCCCCGTGCAGCTGCTTGGCGTTACGCGCGACATTACGGAGCGTAAACGACTCGAAAGTGAGCTCCAGAGGAAGGGGCGCAAATTCCAAGAGCTGCTTGAAGCACTACCTGCTGCTGTCTACGTGACGGATGCTGCGGGTTACGTCACCTACTACAATCAAGCGGCGGTCGAACTCTGGGGGACAAGGCCGAGAATCGGTGAGGACAAGTGGTGCGATATCGCTTCCTTTTACGATAACGACGGCATGGCAATGTCTCACGAGGACTGTCCGACTGAAATCGCGTTGAAGCACGGACGCTCGGAGCGAAGTAAGGAAGCCATCCTCAAGCGGCAGGACGGCACGCGCGTTGCCATACTGCCGTGCCCTACGCCCATGTACGACGCGGGCGGCGCCATCGTCGGCGTTGTAAACATGACCCTGGACATCAGTGAGCGAAAAAATGCCGAACTGGCCTTGGCCGAGCGAAGTATGCAACTCGACCTCGCTGGCAAGGTGGCTCTCGTCGGCACATTCGCCTTCGATGTCACCCCTGGCCGGATGAAGTTCTCGCCGGGCTATGCGGCAATCCACGGCTTGCCCGAAGGCAGTGAAGAATGCAGCAGAGCTGATTGGCGTGCCAGAGTTCACCCGGACGATCTCGCTCGTCTCGAGGCACGCTTTAAGGACACTATTGCCGCTCGGCGCCACGATCACCATTGTGACTACCGAATTGTCCGGCCAGATGGCGATGTGCGTTGGATCGAGTCGCGCAGCTACGTAACATACGACGGAGATGGACCACGGCTTGTCGGTGCCAATATCGATGGCACAGATCGCAAGCGCGTGGAGCGGGCCCTGAAAGAACGCAACATGCAGCTCTCTCTTGCGGGAAAGGCTGCTGGTGTTGGCAGCTACGCCTATGATGTTGGATCCGACTCAATGCAGGTTACAGAGGGGTACGCTGCCCTTCACGGTTTGCCAGAGGGGACGACGGAGACGTCACGCAGCGCATGGCGGGCCCGAGCTCATCCTGCCGACCGGGACTGGCTCGAGCACCTGAGAACTGAGGCTTTCCGCGAACGTCGGGATGAGTACGGGATCGAGTATCGCGTCGTCCGCCCTGGCGGGGAAGTGCGCTGGATCGAGTCGCGCAGCTTCATATCATACGATGAAGAAGATCGACCGCGGCGGGTGATTGGAGTCAATATCGATGTCACGGATCGCCGGCGCGCAGAAGTACATCAGAGAGTTTTGATCGCCGAGCTCGATCATCGTGTGAAGAACGTGCTCGCTACTGTCGCGGCGGTCGCTGCAAGCACGCTCGACACCAGCAGCTCGATGCAAAGTTTCGTAGCTGCACTCGATGCACGCATCAGAGCTATTGCATCGACACATGAGCTGCTGAGCACTCAAAGATGGCAAGGCCTGCCGTTAGACGAACTACTCAGCCGACAGCTCGCACCGTATTCCACGCAAAGCAATACACGCATCAATGGACCCGACGTACTACTGATGGCGGAAGCCGGCCAAGCCGTGGCCATGGTGCTACATGAGCTTGCCACCAACGCTGCGAAGTATGGCGCGCTATCCAAGCAAAAAGGTCGAGTATCGGTGCAATGGCATTGGCACCTTAGCGGCACCGCGCGGGATTGGCTCGTCATAGAATGGCAGGAGGCTGGTGGCCCCTCCGTCAGGGCTCCCAGCAAAATTGGATATGGAACGAGCGTCATCAATGACCTCGTCCCGTATGAGCTTGGTGGCAAGGTGGAATTCGACTATGCGCATGCAGGTGTGCGCTGCCGATTGGAGGTTCCGGCCAGATGGGTGGTCAATGCCCGTCGATCTGCCGACAATTCGAAATGGTATGGCTCGGGAAATCCAAACGAACGGGACACACAACCCATCGGTCAGTTCAAAGCTAGCGCGGGAAAGACGACGGTGATTGCGGCGGACCAAGCTGCGGAGGTTTTTAGTCGTGAATCCTGATGCCGCTTTCGACCCTGGCGCCCTTAAGGGCGTGTCCATCCTCGTGGTTGAGGATGTGTGGCAAGTCGCCAATGCGCTGAAGCGAGTCCTCGAGCAGCTAGAGATAACTGTATTGGGGCCGACCGCGACGGCAATCGAAGCCAGACGACTTGTTGCGGACCAACGACCACTCGCAGCCCTGGTCGATGTGAATTTGAAAGGTGAAATGGCGTGGAGCCTCATCGACGAACTGTGCGAACAAGGTATCCGCGTGGTCGTCGTTTCTGGATACGCTCACCCCATGGCTCCAACAAGCAGGCCGATCGCCTACCTTCAGAAGCCGTTTGCCGAGGCAGAGCTCATGGCGGCTCTCCATGCCATCGTCGGCGAGGCTAGCTGATCTGGCGGCGCTCGCGTATCCGCTATTGTCGCTCCGACGACCAGGGAAATTGTCGTACTGGTCGCGTGTCTCTTAGCAAGTATTGCCGAGCACATGCCGGAGGTTCTGTTCGAGCCGGACGATGTCGAAGCGCTGCTGGCCTAAATGGTGAGTCTCGCCAAATAGCGCCGGAGGGCGCGCATCCTCCGGAATAGGCCCCCGAGCTCATTTCACGGTCAGTACGGCGGCCAAATGAATGGCCGGCGCCGCGTGCGACGCGGCGCGACCGCCCATTTGCATCGGATCGAACGCCAACCGCAGGCCGCTCAGCTCTACCAGCACATCGGGAGCCGTCTCATGGCACTGCTCCAAACAGCGCCAAAGCGTGCGGGCGCGCCTGGTATCCCTTCCATCGGCGTCGTTGGGGGCAGAGACTCTGGTACAAGTCGTTCACCCACGATAGATGATCATGACGAGGGAGTGTGCGAGGCACCTGGACGAACGATGTCCCTCAGCTAGTATTCATGCGGTACTTAGCGATGACAGGCCAATGAGCCGAAAAACAGCCACCAACGCTCTCCTTTCCGTGTCAGTCATCGGCGGCATGAGGGTGCACTTTGCTGGCCACGAGATCAAGCTGAGCAATCGCAAGGACCAAGGGCTACTGGCATTTCTTTGCCTTGAGGCCTCCGCCTGCTCGCGCGACGAGTTGATCGGGCGGTTCTGGAGCGACGCTCCGGAAAACAAGGCGCGCGCCTCCCTTCGCCAAACACTTTATGTGCTCAATCGGGAGTTGTCGGCGCGCGGGTACAACGGGCTCGCAGCGGAAAGGTTCACCGTCGAAATCGACCGGCGCACGTTGCAGCTCGATTTGAACGAAGTGCTTCACGCCGCCGAAGCCGAACATCGCGCCCACCCGTTGCTGCTCGAAACCGCAGGCCTGAGCGAAATGTTGCTCGCGGGGTATGATCATCTTGCCCCTTCGTTTCAGGATTGGCTGCGCGCTAAGCGCCAGATCGTGCAAGATCGTATTGTTCGCGGATTGGAGAATGGCCTACGCGACGAGAAGTTTGACAGTTCGCACAAGATTTCGCTCGCTCAGGCAATCCTCAACCTCGATGCCACGCACGAGGAGGCGTGCCGTTTCCTGATGCGCGCGCGTGCCGAGGCGGGAGATCTGCCCGGAGCGCTCAGGGCCTATAAAGCTTTGTGGGATCTGCTCGAAGCTGATTACGACATGGAGCCGTCGACTGCCACCCAGCAGCTTGTCGCGGACATCAAGTCAGGTGCGTTCGAGTCGACGCTTACAAAACAGCAACCGCAACCGAAGCCGGTTGCCGCTCCGGTAGGTAAGATAGGTAAGATATCCCTGATAATAGAACCGTTCAGCGTCGAAGGCGTCAGCGACGAGAACGTCTATCTCGTGCACGGCTTCCGACACCATCTCGCAGCTTCACTCGTGAGATTTCGTGAGTGGTACGTAACGGATCGTGCTGGGCAGCGCGCGACAGGCGCCTCGAGCTTCACTGCGGCACAGCCTGCCGACCCATCACAGTACAACATTCAAGCCACTGCCTTCCAGACCGATACAGCGGTCAAGCTGGTGGTGACGCTCAAGCAAATCTATGACGATATCTACCTCTGGAGTCACACGTTTGAGCTGGGGCTCGAGCGGTGGTTCGATACACAGCAGAATGTCGTCCGACGTATCGCAACCGCGTTGAACGTAAACATCTCTCAGGAACGCCTCAACCGCCTCTCCGTACAGCCGGACGTGTCGCTAGATGCGTACGATCGCTGGTTGCGAGGGCAGGCCACCATAGTTGGCTTTCGGACCGACAAGTGGAGCAGCGCCGAGCAGATGTTCCGGGACACGATTCGCGCCGCGCCAAATTTCTCTCCTGCTTACAGCAGCTTGGCACAGATAAATAATCTCATCCACATTGTTCAGCCTGGCGTCTATCGCAATCGAGAGCGGGAGCAAGAGACCATCGAGCTCGGGAGGCTGGCTGTGCGCCTAGATCCGTTGGACGCGCGTGCTCATCTCTGCCTCGGCTGGGCGTACATGATGGCGAAGCAGTACGATCAGGCGCCCACGCAATTCGACTTGGCCTGCGACCTCAATGACAGCGATCCCTGGACGGCTATCTCCGCTTCCTTGGCCTACTCGTTTATCGGATCTTCGACGCGCGCCCAAGTTCTCGCTAAGCGCTCATTGGACTTGTCCCTCGTGCCGAGCCGGGCTGTCTGGGCTTATGAAGCCACCAGTTGCTTCATGCGCCGCGACTACGAAGGCTGCATAGAGGCAGCGCGGCGGGCCAGCGATGTCATCCTAAATCTTCCCGCATGGACTGCAGCAGCCATGTTTCACCTGGGCCACCATGACATGGGGCGCGAGGAGGCGCGGAGGTTCGTTGATCGCGTGCGTCCACTTTGGCAAGGCACGCCGCCCGTCACTGAGACGGCGATCGCAAACTGGGCTCTTCAACTGTTTCCGATCGCCAATCGAAGTGACTGGGAGCGCCTCCGAGACGGGCTCTCCGGGGCTGGCCTTCCCAACAGCGGCATGGACCACCATGCTTGGTGACACCGCGATCAGCCTCAGCCGCACTGGCCGATCGAGTACTCCCCGATGCGGCAGTACATGAAGTCCTCTTTCTTATCCGGGGCCACATCGAAGGCAGCGATGTTCGCCAGCTCCTGATAGTAGATCGGCACCTTCCAGCCGCCCGGTAAAGCGAGCTCCTGCCGACGCCGAGCGACCGACGCTGCGGTCGGCAGAAAGATCTGCAGCGTCTTATCATCGTGAGCCTGACACAAGTGCAAATGCTTGAACGCTTCGGTCGAGAAGCTCGCCGCCACGCCCGCTGCTGCCATCTGGTTGTTTAAGTCTTCTACGCTCATCGGTCGCGTATTGGGCTGCTCGGCCCATTTGACCACCAACTTACCCCACTCCACCCAGTTCGAATTGTCGTCCAGCATTTGCTCTCCTCCTTAAATTGCCTTCGTGCAACTTAGAGAAATGGTGGCTGCGCATTTTGTAGTCGAGCGACATTGGCAATGTAGGTAACGAGCTGCGCCATGTTTTCAGGCGGCGGGTCACCGCCGAAGACGCTTTCGCCTTCACCGAAGAATGCTTCATGCAGCCTCTTGAGGCTATCGGCGAGTTTGGGCGGGCCGGGCTCGGGCTTATCCCTCTCTTCATACATAAGTCGATCTGTCAGCGCCCCGAAGATCACATCGGCCACGATGATGGAGCCTAGAATACCGAGGTGCCGACCCTGGATTGTCTCATTCTCTTCGGGATGGTTCGCCGCTTCTGCATCCGCCCACGCCTCGAACAAAACGTAGAAAAGAAGGGGTGGATCCTCAGAGATGAGGTCGACATCGTCGTCTCGCCACTTGGCGCCCTCCTGCTACAGCCAATGCTTGATGGCCTCCGTGCGAAAGGCTTTGTCGCGCGCCAGTCGCGAGCTCTCGATTGCGGCTGGAATGCCTAACTTGGGCGTCTGACGCAGCCGCTCGATGAGATGATCCACCGACCAAAGTCCGAGTTGGACGCTGCTGTAGAGATCTCGTCCGGCAAGTCCGGGCTCCTCGACAGCTCCGAGTGCGGGGAAGGGTTTGATCAGCCCACGATTATAGCTTGGCCTGATTTTCTGACTGAGATTGGGCTTGCTGTTGTTGATATCGAAGAAGTTCGACCATTTCACAATCCAGGTGGCATCTAGCGGCATTTCACTTGGTGAGCGACCGGAGGTCACCATCATAGCCTTGAATATCGCGAGTTCGACGACGGCCCCCCCTGGCAGTTCCGCAGGCGGTGTGTTGATCCGATAGAGGTCGCGGATCATCGCATGGCCAAAGCGGAACGCCGCGTGTGAGAACTCCAGCGGGAGGCGCCCATCCGGAGTATGCACGAGCATCTGGGGATCCATCACATCCTTATAGGCCTCATAGATAGTGGGATGGAGCACCTTCACCATAAGATCGTTCCGGACGATGTTCCGATAAATCAGGGTAACGGCGGCCTTTGCGCACACAAAGCCCCGAACCGCGGCCTCCTCCGGACTCGCTCCGCCGGCACGCGCGAATTTCGAGATCTTGGCGACTAAAGCATTGTGGAGCAGATGAAAGAGCGTCAGGAGCTGAGAGAGGATTGCATTGTCGTCGTTACGCGAGTCCGCTATCAGGACATCTGTGAGCCCGCTGCGGGGTGCAAAGCCAGTCTGGTTCGCCGGCAATATGCGCCCAATATCGCGATATGGGCATGGTGACAGATGAGAATTCATCTGACCGAGCCTTAAAGTGGTGCGGACGGGCGACGCGGCGCTATCGATAGCATAGATGGACGCATTCACCTCAGGCCCGGACCCGTAGACGGTATCAAGCGTAAGTCGATATTGCCGATTGTTGCGCACCCGACCATTCGGATCACCGACGAGGGAAGCAGATACCGAACTCTGCACAATATCGTGCGCCACGAGCTGCAGAAGGTACGTGTAGCCGGCGGGAATGCGAGGATTGTCCAGAATTTTGTACGGCACGCTCATGCGATAGCCGAGGCGGCCCATCAGGCGCTGAAGGGCCATTTGGCTCTGCTCATCGAATGTTGGCAGCTTGCCGCGTACCTTGAAGCGATCATCGGGCTTGAGGACGCCGGTGCCGCCATCAAGAAAATGAGAGAAGCCAGGGATATCGTCATCGCCGACAATGCCGTCGCCAACAGCACCTTTCGATGCTTTGAACAGCCGCTGCAGCTTGGCCAATCCAATGGGAATACCGCCCCCATGGCTCGCCATACCGATACGCTCCGAAATCAATCAAATGAGATAACAAGCGGCGTCGTTGTGTCCGACAGTGGAAAGACCATAAAGCGCAAGTGAGTGTGGGCGCAAGATTGCCGGAAGTCACCCAATCGCAGTAACAATTGAACGGTCAAAACGGTAAGCCTTCGGGCGTTTTGCGCGCATTAAACTCTGCAGAGACATCATTGTCCTGACTTTGCGCCAGTCGTCCTACGAAGAGTTCCGGCAGCATGGTCATCCGTAGTCACGAGATCGAGCGGATTCACGATTGCCAACTCCTCTTCGGCACTCCCGTTGGTAAGCAGCAGGCTTATCTCGTGATTGACTGTCGCCACGAGTGCGTTAGGTGTCGTCGTGATGAAGGAGAAGACATCGAACCGGACGCCCCGAATGGCGTCGATAGAAGACATGCTCGAGCGTCAACCTTCGTTCCGCGACCAAGCGACCCCACTCGAACACACCCTTCCCATTCGGCCTAGTCTGTGTGCTCGATGCGGCGCTGAAGGGCGATCGGTAGGCCAATCGTCGACTTGGCCGCCGGACGACGAAATGTTCCCGCGATTCCTTTGTTGGTGCCGAGCGCCAGTATCGACTCCGCGAGCTTCACGGCGGCCTGCACCTGATCGATAACCGGAACGGAGATGCGAGACTTTACTTTCCTCGCAAGTCCCGCGAGAGGGGCACCTGCCAAGATGACAACGTCGGCCTCGAGTTCCGCGACCGCGCGATTGGCGAGTTCAACGAGCAACACTTCCTTCTCCTCCTGCACGTCGGAGATCGATCGGAAGGCACCGTCGAGCATGCGGATGCCCGCGCAGCGTCCCGAAAGGCCGTGCATTTCCACACACTCGCGATACCAGGGACCCAGGGCACTCGCGAAGGTGACAATTGCGAAGGAACGTCCGAGCATACAGGCCGCCAGCATCGCCGCCTCCGCCATTCCGATGACGGGAATATCGAAGATTTCACGCGCGGCCAACAATCCTGGGTCTCCGAAAGCGGCAATGATGGCCGCGTCGACATTGCGATGCTCCTCAGCGAGCATTTCTAACGCCACCGCGCCACCGATCTGCGCCTCCGCGCGCGTCGCGATGTAAGGCACGCCACGCGGCGCTGTCAGCGGCACAAGCTCTGTGCCAGGGGCGGTGACCTCGACCGCCGCCTGGTAGAGCCGATCAGTGATGGCAGGCGTGGTATTCGGATTGAGAAGTAGAATTCGCATCTTCAGCACCTTGCATAGTCATTGAGCGGCGCGAGAATGCGCTCAGCATCCATCGCGGCCGCAAGCACCGTTCGATCACGCCCGCGCCGGCTTACGATTTGGAGCCCGACCGGCAAACCATCGCGCCCGCGGCCGCATGGTATCGAGATTGCCGGCACGAGCGCGTGATTGAAGAGTGGCGTGAACACTGCGTGGCCGCGCGGCGGGACGTTAACGCCGCCAATTTGCTTGGGGCCGAGGTCGGTCAGCGGCCACGCCACACAGGGCGCCGTCGGACAGAGCAGCAGATCATACTCCTCGAAACACTGCGCGACGGTTTGCTTGATTGCGGCGCTCGCCTCAAGTGCACCGCCCACATCAGCAGCAGTCAGCGACATTCCACGCTCGATCTGTGCGGCAATATCGGGATCGAACAGGTCTGCTTTCCGGCGCCACGTCTCGCCGTGAATTGCTGCGAGGCCTGCGGCCTGCAAAGGCATGATCGAGGCTTCGCCAATACCTTGCGGCCATTGGACCTGAGTACGCTCGATCCGCCAGCCAGCCTTGGCCAAGCGTTCGACGCCATCGGCGATCGCGGCACCGACATCGCCGTCGATTGGAGCGCGCAGCCCCAGATCGCGGCTGAATGCGACACGCAATTTCCTAGGTTCGGCACCTCGGCCAGGTTCGATTGGCACACTCTCAACATCGCGCGCGTCAGGCCCCACAATCGCATCAAAGAGAACCGCAACGTCGTCGACCGAACGCCCCATGGGCGCGAGGACGGAGATTCCCCAGAAGGGCTCCGGAAATCCGGGGCCATAGGGGATGGCGCCGAACGACGGCTTGAAGCCAACCGTTCCAGTATGCGCCGGCGGCCGCCTGCCTGAGCCGCCACCGTCTGTCCCAATCGCAATCGGCGCGAAGTCCGCGGCAAGCCCGGCAGCATTGCCGCCCGAAGAGCCGCCCGGCGTGAGGGTTGCGTTCAGCGGATGCTGTGTCGGCCCGTGTAGGGGACTGTTCGTCACGCCTTTGCAGGCGAACTCGGGAGAATTGCCGATGCCTATGATGACGGCACCAGCTTTGCGCAGTCGCGCCACTGCGATGGCATCCCCTTGCGGCACGTGATCCGCGAAGAGCCGCGAACCCTGCGAGATTGGGCGTCCAGCCACCCAAATGTTGTCTTTGACGACGACTGGTACGCCCGCGAGCGGCATGACTTCGCCGGCGTCTCTTCGTCGGCGCACGTCCTGCGCTTCGTCGAGGGCAATCTGCGGATCGAAGCGCACTAGAGCATTCAGGCTGGGATTTCTTTTGAGAATGCGGGTTACGAACGCATCGGTGACCTCGACCGGATCAGCCGTCTCGCCATTTACCGCAGTCGCGATCTCTCGCGCGCTCTTGCGAAGCATCGAACTGTCCTCAGTAGCGCTTCTTTACATTCGCGACGCTCAGCCAAACGCTGTTGACCACGCAGCAGGGCCAGCCTCACGGCCCAGTACCGTCAAACAACGGGTGTCAGCCTCGTCAGCCTGCTGGGATTGGGCTCAGCAAGGTAGAGACGGCCCTGCCTGTCACCCCATATGCCGTGAGCGCCATTCAGAACAGGGCGACAGCGCCCGAGCCGACGGCCATCAGGCGCGAGCATTGCGAGCGTTGGCACGAGATCGGTCACGTAGAGATTGTCGTCTGCGTCGCCCCACACATCCATGGGCTTGCGGAATCCTGTCCACACGTCGAGCAGATCGCCATCTGCTGTGAACACCTGCAAGCGATCATTCTCTCGGTCGGCGATGACAACTCTGTCGTCGCTCATGACCCAGACAGCATGCGGATTGACGAATTGCCCTGGCTCCTCACCGAGGCTCCCCCACGATCGCACCAACTTCCCGTCCGGCGAAAAGCGATGCACGCGATGGCCGGCATAGCCGTCAGAAACATAGATGTCGCCCTTCGGCGTGATGGCCACGTCCGTTGGATGATTGAAAGGCTCCAATGGCGCATACCGCTTGCCAAGTCCGCCAATGCGCTCGCCGTTGGACCGGCAGATGACCACCTCGTGGACATCGCGATCGACAATGAACAGACGATCGTCGGGCGCGGCAGCGAGCATATGAGAGTCGGCAATCAGTTTTTCGCCCCAAACCGCAAGGCGCTTCCCTTCCGGCGAGAGTTCGATGACACGCGGGCTGGTCGTATCGGAAAGCGGATCCCAGCGAAGGATCACGAACACGTGGCCACGCGAGTCGACCGTCACATCACTGACCGGTCCAGCGGGAAGATCACCCCAAGGCCGCTCGACGCGATAACGTCGCTCCCCGAGGGCGACCAAGAGAGTGCCTGATTGCATAGCGGCCTCCTGCAAACCTTTCATGCATGCCTATTGTTCCGGCACATGTTAGATGCTCATATTGCAGCCGGAATAGCTATATCGGAAGGGGGAAGAGGCGGTGGACTACGATCTGCTCATACGTGGCGGCACAGTCGTCTCGTCGCAGGATATGGCCAAGGCTGACGTCGCCATCTCCGGCGGCCAAATCGTAGCAGTGGGTGCGCTCGTCGGCAGCGCGCGGGAAGTTATCGATGCCAGTGGCATGCTCGTCATGCCTGGCGGTGTCGATACGCACGTCCATCTAGCTCAGCGGTCGCGCGGCCCGGAAATGTGCGACGACTTCGGTACGGGTAGTGCGTCTGCCGCGGCGGGCGGTACGACGACGGTCGTCTGCTTTGCCTGGCAAGGTAAGGGCGAGTCGCTCGCTGAAGTGGTGAAGGACTACCATCAGCGCGCACGTCAATCGATGGTCGACTACGCCTTTCACCTGACCATCACCGATGCAACGCCGGCAGTCCTGGATCAGGAATTGCCCTCGCTCGTCGAAGAGGGGAATCGCTCGATCAAAGTCTTCATGACTTATGACGGCGTCCGTCTGGACGATGCGGCCGTTATTCGGGTTCTTGCCGCCGCGCGGCGCAACAAGGCGCTCGTTTGTGTGCACGCGGAGCACCATGACCTCATCTCGTGGATGGGAGAACAGCTCGTCGCGGCAGGCCTGACTGCCCCCAAGTATCACCCCTGGGGTAAGCCGATGATCGCCGAGCGTGAGGCGGTCAATCGGATCGTCGCGCTGGCAGAAGCGCTGGATGTGCCTATCCAGGTCTTCCATGTGTCGGGTGAGCAATCCGCCGAGGAAATCGCGCGCGCCCAGGCGCGTGGCCTCAAGGTCTGGGGCGAGACATGCGTGCACTATCTCACGCTCGTAGCAGAGGATCTCGATCAACCCGGTTTTGAAGGCGCCAAGCTGGTGTTTGGGCCTCCTGCGCGCACGAAGGCCGATCAAGAGGCTCTTTGGGACTTCATGCGTCGCGGGATTATAGAAGTTATCTCGTCGGATCATGCGCCGACACGGTACGATGATCCCAAGGGCAAGAAGTTTGCTGGCGAGGACGGCCCGTTCACTCAGATACCGAACGGCATCCCGGGCCTCGCCGCGCGCCTGCCGGTATTGTTCACCGAGGGCGTCACGAAGGGGCGCATTGACCCGCCGACATTCGTGCGGCTCGTCTCGACCAATCCAGCCAAGCTTGTCGGACTGCATCCGAAGAAGGGGGCGATCGCGCCGGGCAGCGATGCCGACGTCGTCGTTTGGGATCCCAAGAAGACGGTCACGCTCACGAACGCCGTCATGCATCACGGCGGCGACTACACGCCCTACGAGGGATACCAGGCGACTGGGTATCCGATCCGCGTGCTTGTCCGCGGTGTCACGGTCTTCGATGACGGCAAGGTCGTCGGGAAGGCTGGGCACGGCAAATACCTCGCGCGCGCGCCTTATGAAAAGATCACCCCGCTCGGCCGCTTCCCCACGCCCTTCAATCCGGTCGATCGGAAGATCGTCTGATCGACCGGGTTTTCACGTTTTCATGGTGATGACACTTAGCCGGTCATCCCGGCATTCCACAGATGAGTGTGTCCTATTGGCGATCTGGCAAGCGCTAAGGGACATTTCGGACCATAGGAGAACATCCCGATGACTAAGAAGATCACATTCTCGCGGCGCCAAGTTCTTGCAGGCGCATCGGCAGCAGCCGTTGTCGGCTTTCCCAACATCGTTCGCGCGCAAACCCGAGAGATTTTCATCGGTGGCCCGGCATCTCCTGGCCTGACTGATGGGCTCTTCCCGCTGATCGAGAAAAAGCTCAATGTGAAGGTGCTCTACGAAGGCACGAACTCGCTCATCAATCTCGAGAAGATCCGCTCGAACAAGGCGCGTCCGACGATGACGCTGACGATGATGGATGACCCCGTGCTCATCCTCGCCGAGCGCGAAAAGGTCATCAAGAAGCTGCCCGCGGACGTGACGAATCTCGCGGACCTGCCGGCAGGTGCCAAGCCGCGCGATGCGATGTGGGCCAACTGGTGCCAGCCCATGTGCAGCTTCTCATACAACACGCAGACCGTGCCGAAGGGTCTCGAGTCCTACGCTGATGCCTGGGATCCGAAGTTCAAAGAGCGCATCATCATCATCTCGATGCGCATTACGCAGGCCATTGCTCCGCTGCTTGCGGCAACGCAATACGTTACCAAGAAGCCGCTCGATCAGTGCCTGCCGGACTGGCAGCAGGGCATCGAGCGCATGAAGCAGCTCAAGCCGAACATCATCCAGGTCTCGACGAACGCGCCGCAGGCCCAGCAGCTTCTCGAAACCGGCGAATGCGATCTCTACATGGCGCCCGACTCCCGAACGACGCTGCTGCGCAAGTCGAAAGGCGCGCCTGTCGATCAAGGCAGGCCGAAAGAGGGCATACTCGCCATGCCGGCGGGCATTGCACTTGTCGAAGGTGGGCCGAACCAGGACATCGGCATCCAGTTCCTGAATGAAATGCTGAGCCCAGACATCCAGGCTTACATCGGCAGTACTTTCTTCTCGAAGCCCACCAACTCCAAGACGGTGCTTCCGGCTGACCTCAAGTTCCCCGATCTCGTGTCGCTCGATTGGGAGTATTTTGCCGATAACCGTAACGCCATGATCGAGCGGTTCGAGCGGGAGGTCTCCGCAAGGTGAACCTCGTAGCCACCGAGGCTGCTCGGGAGCGGGCGGCATCCGCAAACAAGCGCTACCTGGACGTGGCCGCTGTCACCAAGCGGTTCGGGACGGCGACCGTTCTGCAGGATCTCAATATCAGCGTTGCCCGCTCCGAATTCATCTCGCTGCTCGGCCCGTCAGGTTGCGGAAAGACCACTTTGCTGCGCCTGATCGCGGGCCTCATGAAACCTGATGGTGGCCGGATCGCGATCAATGGAAGCGATCTCACGCAGGTGCCGGCGCACAAGCGGAACATCGGTGTCGTCTTCCAGAATTATGCGCTGTTTCCGCATCTGACGGTTGAGCAGAACGTCGCTTTCGGTCTCGAAGCCCAGAGAACACCTAAGGCAGAGATCGGCGCGCGCGTACAGAACGCGCTCGCTCTCGTGCGCATGCAAGCTTTCGCTGAAAGGCGCATCTCGGCACTCTCTGGTGGGCAACAGCAGCGCGTCGCGGTGGCACGCGCGCTTGTCGTCAAGCCGTCGCTTCTGCTACTGGACGAACCATTCAGCGCGCTCGATCGAAAATTGCGCGAGACCATGCAGATCGAGCTCCGCCACCTGCTGAGAGATCTCGAGATTACGTCCATATTCGTGACTCACGATCAGGACGAAGCGCTTGTGATGAGCGACCGCATTGCCGTGATGAACGAAGGACGCATCGAGCAGCTCGGGACGCCCGACGAGGTCTATAGCGCTCCGGCGAGCCTGCATGTGCTCGAATTCGTCGGCCAATCGACGCGCATCGGTGGAACCGCTGATGCGTCGGCTCTCAATGGAACGGCGAGCGTCGAAACGCCGCTCGGTAAGATACTCGCTCCACTACACGATGGTTCGGGTGTGAGCGGGAAGGTCGTGCTTGGCATCCGCCCGGAGTGCATTGCGCTCGGCGAACGACCGGATGCAAACTTCAACGAGATTTCAGCCGAGCTTACCGACATCGTCTTCTTCGGCTCGAAGACTGCGCTTCATTTTCAGCCGCCCGGGGCTGACGACCGCATTCAGGTCGAAGTCGCGCGTGTTCCTTCAGGCATCGCGCAAGGCGTTGCGCTCAAGCTGTATTGGCCGATCTCTGAAACAATGGTGTATCCGGCGCCATGACGACGATCGAGGTGCGAACCCAGGCCGAAGCGCAGCCGCGTCGCCGTTTTTTCCGGCTCGACACGCCAGCAATCATGGTGCTGCCTGGTATCGTCTTCATGGTCGTGGCCTTTGCGATCCCCGTCCTCATACTGGTTGCCGACAGCTTCCGTGATGCCGGCGGCTTCAGCATCGGTGGATATCGGAAAGTTCTCGGCGACCCCTACTACATTGGGATCATCTGGAACTCGCTTCAGCTCGGCTTGATCACCACGATTGGCAGCCTGCTGATCGGCTATCCCGCTGCCTTCGCACTTTCTCGAGCGCCCGCTCGGCTGCAGGTGCTTCTGTTCGCACTCATCTTCCTGCCGTTGACGGTCAGCATCATCGTCAAGACGTTCGGTCTCGCGATCATGATGAGAAGGGACGGCATCCTCAACTGGCTGCTCCTCAACATGGGCTTCATCGATCGGCCGATGAGGCTGGTGTTCACGGAGTTCGCGCTCTACTTCGGCATGATCAATGTGTTCCTGCCCTTGATGATCCTGCCGATCTATTCAGTCATGCGTCAGCTCGATCCTCGTCTCACGGACGCTGCGGCATCTCTCGGTGCGGGGCCGGTGACGACATTTCGAAGGGTTACGCTGCCGCTGACCATGCCCGGCGTAGTCGCTGGCATTTCGCTTGTGTTCTCGATCTCGGTGGCTGCTTACGTGACGCCAGGCCTCCTCATAGGCGATCGCTTCATGACAATGTCGCAGGTCATGGCCAAGGCGTACCTCAACATCCGCGACTTCAACCTGGGTGCCAGCATGGCAGTCGTCATGCTCGTCATCGCGGTTACCATCGTATTCACGTCCACGTACTTCGCGGAGCCCGCGAGCCGCAGAGGGCGCAAGGGATGATACCGCGTCTCTCATTCGCTCTATGCTGGGTGATGCTGAGTCTCGCGCTCCTGTTTCTGTTCACCCCTATCGTGATCGTCGTGGCGGTGTCGTTTACTGAGTCGGCAATCTTCTCGTTCCCGCCGCAGGGCTTCTCACTGAAATGGTACTACTCCATCAGGAATGCAGACGGCCTCTTGGCCTCGGCATGGTTATCCTCCCAGGTGGCCCTCGTCTCCACGTGCATTTCCTTGGTGCTCGGCACGCTGTGCGCGATCGCGGTCGTTCGCCGCATGGTTCCGGGAGGCGATGCGATCGCGACCTTCATGGCCTCACCCCTGATGATACCGGGACTGGTCTTGGGTATCGCGTTCCTGCAGGCGGCGCGCCTTGTCGGCCTGAATGACGCCTACACCACCCTGCTTGTTGCGCACGTCGTGCTCACTATGCCGTTCATCATGCGGACGGTGCTCGCCAGTCTGTCGATGTTCGATTTCTCGATGGTCGATGCCGCTCGGATGCTGGGATGCTCGTACCCAAGGGCGCTGTGGCGAGTGCTCGTGCCAAACATTCTGCCGGGCGTCATGTCCGGCGCACTGTTCGCCTTCATCGCTTCATTCGACAACTACCCGATCTCGATCTTTCTGGTCGATGTGCACACGAAGACTCTACCCATCCAGCTCCTGAACCAGCTGGAGATGTCGCCCGACCCGACTGTTGCTGCGACGTCGGCGCTGCTCATATTGGCGACGGTGCTCGCGCTGATCGTGTGCGATAGGCTCGTCGGCCTAAAGAGAATGACGACGATCTAGACCAGCATCCGCACGTTCGGCACCTCGGCATCGAGAGGAGGCGGCACTTCCGAAGTCGGCGAGAGGAACAATTGCCCGAGCAGGCGATGCCCTCACAAGCAGACGTAGGCGATATAGCCTTCGATCTCACCAATCAAGCAGAGGTCGATGTCCGCTTCTGACACTGTGGATGGCATCCATCACCCGGCTCGAAGACAGGTATGGTTTTCGAGGTCTGAGATGGAGCAGTTGGATGGTGCAGCCGGTTACAGTCGGCCTCGATATCGCGAAGAACGTTTTTCACGCTTACGGCGTCAATGCCCAGGGTGAGAAGGCCTTCAGTCGCAAGCTTCGTCGCGGGCAGGTTGAGGCCTTCTTCGCAAAGCTGGAGCCTTGCCTCGTCGGCATCGAGGCCTGCGCACGGCGCATCACTGGGCGCGCACGATCGAGAAGCTGGGGCATCACGTCCGGCTCATGCCGCCGGCAAACGTCAATCCCTACCTGAGATGGCTTCTGGTCATCGGTGGCCTCGCGGTGATCCGTTACACAAGGTTGGAGAGGACGCGAACCGGCCTTGGCTACGATCGCGTAGCTATGTTGCGCCTAAGCGCGGGGGTTCGCCCTGTCCGACGCGCATCAAAGGAGAATCGCGAAAACTGACAGTCGTCATGGCGGCACACTCGCGTGTGGGACTTGATGCGTGAGCAGCGGCGAGACCTCGACGCGGTTCGCGATTGCAGCGGGGCCAAGTTCCCGCCCGAATGAGTGAACCATGAGCGCAGGTTCGGCGGTTCGAAAGGATTAAGTTGGAGACACGCGCGCGATGCGATGGATTGCCTTGTCTTCCGCGATTTGCGCCGGGCTTCTCCCACTTGGCTACAGCGTGTTCTGGGCAATAGGCGGCTTTGCTGAACTCGGCTTCAACCGGAGTAACAGTCATGGCATCAGGTAATCGAGTTGTCACGTACATGGGGCCAAAAACACTTGAGGTGCAAACCTTCGACTATCCAAAGCTCGTCGATCCCATGGGCAACAAGGCGCCTCACGGGGCGATTCTCAAGATCGTCACTACCAACATCTGCGGCAGCGACCAGCATATCTATCGCGGTCGGTTCCCCGCTCCCAAGGGCATGGTACTTGGCCACGAGATGACGGGCGAAGTGATCGAGACCGGCCCCGACGTGCATTTCATCAAGAAGGGCGACCTTTGCTCGGTCCCGTTCAACGTCTCATGCGGGCGGTGCCGCAATTGCAAGGAGCGCCATACCGACACCTGCATGAACGTCAACGATAAGATCGATTGCGGCGCCTACGGCTTCAATCTCGGCGGCTGGCAGGGCGGACAGTCCGACTATCTCATGGTTCCTTTTGCCGACTGGAACTTGCTTCGCTTCCCGGACAAGGATCAGGCAATGGCCAAGATCAAGGACTTGACCTTGCTCTCCGACATTCTGCCGACGGGCTTTCATGGCTGCGTCCAGGCTGGTGTCAAATACGGTTCGACGGTCTATATCGCGGGCGCTGGACCTGTGGGCCGGTGCGCTGCCGCCTCCGCCCATCTCCTCGGTGCCTCCTGCATTATCGTGGGCGACACCAACAGCGAGCGTCTCGCGCTTGTAAAGAGTGCCGGGTATCAAACCGTGAATGTGTCCTCTGAAACGCCGCTCGCCGACCAGATCGAAGCAATCCTCGGCCATCGGGAGGTGGATTGCGGCGTCGATGCCGTAGGCTTCGAGGCGCACGGGAATGGCCCTGGCGCCGGAGAGGATCCGGCCGCCGTCCTCAACTCGATGATCGAGGTGGTGCGCGCCAACGGCGCCATCGGCGCGCCTGGCATATATACGGCGGGAGATCCCGAGGCCATAGACGCGGACGCCAAGGCCGGGAGGTATCGCATCGACTTCGGCAAGGCCTGGATCAAGTCGCCTCACATCTCGGCCGGCCAAGCGCCCATCATGCACTACAATCGCGATTTGATGATGGCGATCCTCTGGGATCGAATGCCGTACCTTGGAAAGGTCGTGAACGTCGAGGTCATCCCGCTCGAACGGGCGACCGAGGCGTACCGGATATTCGACCAAGGCTCGCCGAAGAAGTTCGTCATCGATCCGCACAACACGACGAAACTGGCGGCCTGAGTCACCGGCGGATGCCAAGGGCGCCCTCCCTCCAGGCGCTACAATCCGCCAAACATCGGATGCGGCGGCGAGCCCCCGCGCCCAAGCAAAGGAGAGACCACACGGCACATGCAACAAGGAGCGTATCGGAGATCTGAGCCGGTCAGTGCAACCTCCATCGGAAGGCCGCGAAATGACACGCCCGCCGTGTTCGGCGCAGCGTCGGCGGCGGTAAGCCGCTCGATGGCGGTGCGATGTGCGAGCTGGCTGAGGCCGCCGTCCGCGTCCACCACGAAGGTTGCGTCGTAGCCTTCCTTCATCAGCTTCAGCAAAGTCTTTGGGCTAGGCTCCGAAGCGTTCGCGAGCGTAGGATCCGCCTCATACTCGGCGTCGAAGAACGCTCGGGTGGGTGCGCCGAACCAAACAGAAGCACCGAGATCACCTGATAGAACCGGTTGGAATGGATGGTCAGATCGGCGTAGCTTGGTCAATCGCGCCACGACAAGGCGGTCTGTATCAGCAGCACATTGCCGCGGCCATCCGGGCGTCCTGACCGTCACCTGCCCGCGCTTCATCGCGTAGCCGTTAGCACCGTATCGGGCAACCAGGTGACGAGGTCCGGGAAAATCACGATGAGCGCCACGACCAAGAGCTGCAAGCCGATGAAGGGCCAGATGCCGGTGTACATGTGCCGTAACGTGATCTCGGGCGGAGCAATGCCGCGCAGATAGAAGATCGACGGCGCCATCGGCGGCGTGAGATAGCCCGTCTGCAGCATTACCAAGAAGAGAACGCAGAACCATTCGCGGTTGAAGCCGGCCGCGACGACCAGTGGCGCCGTGATCGGGATCACCATCAAGATGATGACCAGCGGTTCGAGCATGAATCCGGCAACGAAGACGATCAACAGGACGAGGGCCAAAAGCCCATACTTGCCGACACCGAACTCGGCCAAGAAACTTTGAATGAGCTGCAATCCGCCGGAGCCGACGAAGACGGCCGCAAACATCTGGCCGCACGCAACGATGGTCAGGATCATCGCCGTGATCCGAACCGTCCGCATCGCCGCGTCGCGCATCACCGCATAGGAGAAACGGCCGTAGGCGATTGCGAGTATGACCGTGCCGAGAGCGCCCGTCGCGGAGGCTTCGGTCGGCGTCGCGATCCCTGCCATCATGGAGCCGAGCACCGCAATGATGACGACCAAGGGCGGCACCAGAACGACCGCAGTCAACATAAGTTTTTGCGCCAATTGCGGCTCATCGTCGGATTTCGGGACACGCGGTCCATCTTCGGGTCTGATCGTGCATCGCGCGACAATGTAGATCACGTAGGCGGTCGCCAGCATCATCCCGGGAATAAACATACCGAGCAAAATCCGCCCGACGTCCGCATTGGCGGTTGGGCCGATGACGACGGCGAGTACCGAGGGCGGGATGATGGTGCCGAGCGAGCCGCCGGCGCAGATCGTTCCCGAAATGAGACCTTTGTTATATCCGTAGCGCAGCATCGGCGGTATCGCGAGCAGGCCGACCACCGTCTCGGTGGCGCCAACGACGCCGCTTGTGGCCGCGAAGATCACGCACATCACGACGGTGCCGACCGCGAGCCCGCCGGGCAAGCGCCGGATCCACATCTGGATGACGTCGAACAGTCGTCCGGCGATCCCGGTTTGCTCGAACATCGCGCCCATGAAGATAAACAGGGGTACGGCCGCCAGTACCTGGGCTGTCGCCGTCTCCTCGAGCTTCTGAATGCACTGGTAGAGCAGGCCTTCGAAACCGAACGAGCTGAGCCCGAAGACGACGGCCAGCGAAAGCATCGTCAGCGCAACCGGGAAGCCCGTCAGAATAGCCGCCAAAAGCGCAGGAAACATCCAGAGTGGCGACATCAAGAAATCCTTCCGGTTATGGCTCGTGCGGATCTCGTGTGGTTCGGGAGGGGAAAGGCACGACTTGAGCAGTGGGTGGCGAGATCGGTTGGCGAGGACTTCCCGTGCGGGCGCGTCCGGCGGCTGAGTGTCAGACGCCGTGATCGCCGGTTTGGCTTGAATTGATTGGCCGGCCTGAGATCGCCGCAATGCGTTTCACAATTTCGGCAAAGATCTGGATGGTGAACATCGCGAAGCCCAGAACGAGCACGACGCGGAAGGGCCACACGACGGGGTTCCAACCGCCGGAGCCGGTGCGCTCGCCCGTCCGTAGGCCTTCGAGGAGGTAGCCCAACAGGCCCCACGTGATCCACGCGACGACGGGCAGGATGATCAGTGAGAGACCGATCAGGTCGACGTAGTTCAAGTAGTGTCGGGTGCGCTCGGTGTAGAGGAGATCGACGCGCACGTGGCTGTCGGTCGACAGCGCGTAGGCAATCGACATGACGAACGCGCCGCCCATGAGGAACGCATTGAGATCGTTGCCCCAGGTGGTCGGCGCGTTGAACGCGTACCTCAGCACGACATCGTAGAGCATGAGTATGGCGAGCACGACGACGGTCAATGCGGCAAGCTTGCCGAAAAATGTACTCAGCGCATCGATCCAGCGAACCAATTGCTTCATGGCCCGTCACTCCGCACTTCGGATTGCATCAGGATTCAACTGCGTGCCCGAGCCGGCCGACCTCGCCAGCGGAGCGAGGCCGGACGATCGCGGATCAGCGGAGTTCGCTGCGGTATTGCGAAGCAGGCGCCCACTTCTTCACGAAAGCGCGCTGGCTTTCGATGACCTTCTGGAACCAGCCCCCCTCCGCGGCGATGTATTTGTCCTCCCAGGCCTGGGTCGCTTTGGCGACGCCATCGATGTAGGACTGGTCGACACGAATGATCTCGGCGCCCGCCTCCCTCAGTTTGCCGAGTGCATCGACATCCAGCATGTTGTTAGACATCCAAGAGTCGAGGGTCGCTTTCTTCGCGGCGGCCTCGATCTGAGCCTGGGTGGTCGCGTCGAATTGGGACCACAGCCCCTTATCGATGATGCACTCGAGGACCGCGCCCGGCTGGTGGACGCCGGGTAGGATCACGTACTTCGCGACCTTGTGGAAGCCAAGCGGAAGATTGATCCCAGGCGTCGCCCATTCGATGGCATCGACGACACCACGCTCGAGGGCCGGGTAGACCTCGGCACCGGGCAAGATGACGGTCGAGGCTCCGAGTGTCGTTGCGACTTCGGCCCACGCGCCCGACGTGCGAATCTTCAGGCCTTTGAGATCGTCGAGTGTCTTGATTGGCTTGCGCGAGTGCATGTGGACTTCGTCGGAGTGCGCGCCGCAGGGCAAGCCCACGACGCCGAATTTCTCGTCGCGCCACTGTCGCCACAGCTGAATGCCGCCGCCTTCGTAGACCCAATGAATGAGCGCCTCGATCGACGGCGAGCCGACATATCCGCCAAACAGGGCTGCGGTCTTATCGATGCCCCAGTCATAGCCCGACCACGTGTGGCCAGCCTGTGCGACTTTCTTTTGGACCGACTCCGTAATTTTCAATGGGCTGCCGATGGTGCCGGCTGGGAAAACCTGGAAAGTGACCTTCTTGCCCGTTAACGTCTCCGTTTCCGCCGCGAAGCGCTTGGCGAAGGTGTCGAAGTGAATGCCGCCCGGCCATGACGTCGCCATGCGGATATTCTGTTGCGCCGCCGCCGTTCCGGCCGACACGGCGATGGCGCCGGCCGTGACAGCGGCCAGTTTCCAGTGGAACATTTGAACGTCTCCCTTTGATCAATCAGGCATCGACGGATGCAGAGCCTCATGTGCAGGAACTGCACTTCAGCCTCTTGTTGTTCGAGCGCATAGACCGCTCGCCATTAAGAGTGCCGCCGGCTCGCGCGATCTGGCAACCAAATTGTGCGTTTCACCGTCGATCAGGGGCAACGACCTCAACGCAGGATCAATCCGCAGACCGGAGCTCGGGGGGGGGGCGACGCGTGTCGTCTGCCACCAGAGCGATGCGCTTGATTGGGTTTTTGGAGATGCTCATTCCGGCGCGCGATCCGTCGATAGCGATGCAGATGGCGTGGGCTGGCAAATGCAGCCCTTGGATGTCCGGCAGATGTCGCGGAGGGTTTGCTCGACGCCTGACCAGGGCAGGATAGGGGTCTCAAGCGCTGCGCCTCAGGCCGTTAAGCGGCCACCAAAATCTATTTTTCTCAAGCGGTTAGAATTGAGAGATACTTGTTTATGGCCACGGTTCGTCAGGCACGATCCGGTATCGGTCATTCAGGAATTTGCGGACGTTAGGCCTCTACGATCACGTAGCTGTCCTCGACCGTAACCGGGAACGTCTCGGCCACGTAGGGACCCTTCGCGAGTTCTCGCCCCTCTGCGACGGCCACGGGATAGGACCGCACCTTGGTGCCTTTCGGATCGAAATAAGATTGACCCGTCGCCATGTCGAACTCCCAACCATGCCAGGGGCAGCGCAGCATTTCACCAACACGGGTGCGTGTGAAGGCGCCCGGCTCTGGGGCGCTCAAGTGCGCGACGCACGCCGCCTTGTGCAGCGGTGCGCCCTCATGCGGGCAGCGATTGAGCAGCGCGAAGAAGCGGCCATTGACGTGGAATACGACGATCTCGCGACTATTTATCGTGACGACTTTATTCCCACCCGACGCAATATCCGACGTGCGGGCAACGACATGTCGGGTCATACCAGCCCCCAGGCTCAGAGTTTGTAAACGCGACGGGCATTGTCGTTGAAAATCTTTGCGCGCTCAGAGTCCGTGAGCGGCGTCCGGATCGCAAAACGGGGATCGTCGAAATCCCAGTGTGGATAGTCGGACGAGAACAGCAGCCGATCGACACCGATCCATTCGATCAGGGCGCGCAGGTGTCCGGCGTTGTCGGGTTCCTCCGAGGGCTGCGTCGTGAACCAGAAGTTCTGACGCACGTACTCCGATGGTTTGCGCTTCAGGTGCGGGACCTCGCTGCGGAAGCGCTCGAAATGCTGGTCCATGCGCCACGTCGTGGCCGGCACCCAGCCGTAGCCGCCCTCGATGAATACGAATTTCAGTCGCGGGAAGCGCTCTGGTACACCTTCGATGACGAAGCTTGTGAGCTGCGAGGCCATCGAGTGGGCGTTCGAGTGATGCTCCTCGTTGTAATAGGACGGATGACCGCTCGCTGTCGGCGCGTGGCCGCCATAGCCGCCCACGTGAATGCCGAGCGGCAAATCCAGCTCCTGTGCACGTTCGTAAATGGGCCAGTAGCGCCGCCTCCCGAGCGGCTCGTTGGCCCGCGGACAGACATTGATCTGCACGTAGCCGCCAACTTTGGCACAGCGTTCGATCTCGGCGATCGCAGACGGGACGTCGTCCTGGCCGACCAGGATGGAGGCTTTCAGGCGCGGTTCCGGCTTCGACCAGCATTCGAGCTGCCACTCGTTGATCGCCCTCTGTATGGCGGCCCCGAACTCCAGGTTCTGCTGCGAGAACAGGAACAGGTCCAGCACCTGCAGGATGCCGAACTCGATGCCGTTGGCATCGAGATGCTGCAGGCGCATGAAGTCGAGATCGGAGCCGGGATTACCGCCCGTCGGTGGCCACGCGTCCCGTCGCGCGATCAGCGGCGAGGAGCGCGGATAGGGTGTCGTGCCGAGGAATGGTGTTCGCAGGTGATCGCCATAGGCGAGGAAATGCTCCTGCCAGCGTTTGGACAGGAATGGCAAGATCGCATTGCGGTTTGGCAGGCTAGGGTGAATGTCGCAGTCAATGACCTTAAGGCGTGCACCGGCCGGGGCGATGGTTTCGGAACCGGTCTTTTCCAGGACGGCGTCATTCATCGTCGAATTCCTTCTGCGACGGATGCCTCACAGTGTCAGCTCGAGACGCGGAAATGTCTCGAGGGGGTTGTCGACGCACATGCGCTGGACGATCGCCGGCGGAAGATGCGGCGGGATGGGATCACTGCCATCGAACTGCCAGTGGGGATAGTCGGACGCGAACAGCAACATGCGATCGGAGCCGATCTGGTCGATCAGCATCTCAATGCCAGCCTTATCGGGCGGCGCGTCGAAGGGTTGGGCGGTGAGGCGGATGTTATTCCGCATGATCTCGATCGGCGAGGTGTCGACCCAAGGCACCTCGACGCGAACGCCGCGCCAAGTCTTGTTGGTACGCCACATGAACGCTGGCAGCCACGAAACGCCCGACTCGGCCAGCACCACCTTCAGGCCAGGGAATTTTCCGAACACGCCTTCGAGCACCAGACTGAGGATCTGCGCCTGCGCCGCCTGCGCCTCAGCGAGATAGTATTCGTAGCGGTAGGAGGGCCAGCCAATGGAACTCGGCGCCGCCCGATACTGGCTGCCGGCATGGATGGTAAGTGCCAGCTTGTGTTTCTCGGCGGCCGCGTGCATCGGCCAGAAGTGGCGCTTGCCCAGGAGAGTCTCGCCCTGCGCCAGAACCAGGATAGAAACAAAGCGCTTGTCCGCCGCCCGGCGCTCGATTTCCTCGACGGCGAGATCCGGCGCCTGCATCGGCACGACAATGGAAGCGCGCAGCCGCGGATCCTGATCGAGCCACTCGGCAGCGATCCAGTCGTTGATGGCCTTGCAGAAACCGGCCGCCATATAAGGGTCGAATACGGCCTGCGCGCCATAGAGCACATTGAGGATGGCGTGACTTGAGCCGAGTCCGTCCAGCGCTTGATTGCAAACGGTCGCCCAATCCGCTCCGGGCTTGCCCTTCTCGGGTCGCCAGTCCGGCCGGGCCGACAGCGGCATGGACGGCGGATAGCTCGTCAAGTCGAGCCCGTCAATGGCGCGGCTTGTCACCTGCTCCTGCCAATGCGGGCTCAGATACGGCAGCAGCGTGGTGCGGGTGCCGCCAACGGCCGGATGAACGTCGCAATCGATCCGCAATACCATTGTCTCGCTCTCGCCGCCGAATGCCGCTACGAGGTCGCGTCGTGCCGTGCGTCATGCTCGCAGAATTAGCCCTTTCGCGCCAGTCCTCCCTCGCCGAGGCACAGCCGAGGCGTTTCGAACTTTCCTACACGCAAATCCGACGCGCGCTGCCGGCAACAAGAAGTGCAATCACCGGGAATGGCCGGCCGGTAACCAGCTGGATCCAAAAACTCAGTCGAAGGCGAAGTCGGCCTGCCCGCCGACTGCACACGGCACGCTCTGTCTATCCGCATGGAGACAAAGCCTCAGGCGACGGCATGAGCTGGCTGACGTGCAGGCGCTCCTTCAATGCAAGTGGCACCCTGCTGCGCGTTCGGCAGACTAACTAAGGCAGGGAGTTGATCCATTCCTTGCCCGGTACCGCATCGAGCAGGCTTTGCGTGTAAGCGTGCTGCGGATCGGCGAAGATGCGAGCGGTCGTCCCCCGCTCGACGATGACGCCACGTTGCATAATGACGATGTCCTCGCACACCGTAGCGGCGACGCGCAGGTCGTGCGTAATAAACAGCATGGACAGGCCAAAGCTGCGGCGCAGGTCATTGAGCAGGTCGAGCACCTGCTTCTGCACGGAAACGTCGAGGGCCGAAACGGGCTCGTCGGCCACGATCAGCTTTGGCTTCACGGCGAGCGCCCGGGCTATGCCGATGCGCTGGCGTTGGCCGCCCGAGAACTCGTGCGGATAGCGCTCGGCGGATTCAGACTTGAGGCCGACGAGGGTTAGCAGCTCGCGCGCCTCGGCCAACGCCTGTTCGCGGCTCACACCCTGAACCATGGGGCCAAGCGCGATGATTTCTCCGATGCGCTGGCGTGGGTTCAGCGAGGCAAAAGGATCCTGGAACACCATCTGCATGTGACGGCGGTAGGGCCTCAGCTGCTCCCTGGTCAGTCCGGTGATGCGTTCCCCGTCGATGAGCACCTCACCGCCATTGGGTGTCTCTAGTCCGACGATGCAGCGGGCCAGCGTCGATTTGCCGGAGCCGGATTCGCCTACGACAGCCAACGAGCTCTGGCGCCCCAGTTCGAGGCTGACCTTGTCGACGGCGTTCACCGATCGGGAGGCGCGACCGAAGATGCCGGTGCTGACGTAGGTCTTTTCGAGGTCTCGCACAACCAGCAGTGGCATGTCCGCGCCCGCATCCTTGGCGCGCGGCTTCAGGCCGGGTACTGCGGCAATCAGGGCCTTCGTATAGTCGGCCTGGGGTGCGCGTAGCACTCCGTCCACTGGACCGGCTTCCACCACCTCGCCATGTCGCATTACCGCCACGCGATCGGCGATCTCCGCGACGACGCCGAAATCGTGCGTGATGAAGAGCACGGATGTGCCTTGCGCCTGCTGCAGCTGTCGAATGAGGTGCAGGATCTGCGCCTGCGTAGTCACGTCGAGCGCCGTGGTCGGCTCGTCGGCAATGATGAGTGCAGGCTTCAGAGCGAGCGCCATGGCAATGACGATGCGTTGCCTCTGGCCGCCCGACAGCTGATGCGGGTAGCTGTCCACGATCCGGTCGGAATCGGGCAGGTGCACATCCGCGATCAACTCAAGCACACGGGCGCGGCGCGCTTCGGGCTTCAGGTCGGTGTGGAACTCCAGCACTTCCTCGATCTGCCGTCCAACCTTCATCAGCGGGTTGAGCGCCGTCATCGGCTCCTGGAAGATCATCGCGATCCTGCCGCCGCGCAGGCGACGCATGTCGCCCTCGGCCAACTGCAGGAGATCGCGGCCCTCGAACAGAATGCGTCCCCCCGTGGCCCGCACATGCGGCTTCGGCAGCAGGCCCAGAATGGCCTTCCCCATGATCGACTTGCCAGAGCCCGACTCGCCTACGACACAGACGATCTCTTGCTTCCCGATCGTCAACGACACGTTCGAGACCGCGTGCTTTCGGTCGGACCAGACTGGCAGCGCGACCGTGAGACCATCGATGGTGAGAACAGGCTGGCTCATAATTCGGCAAGTCTCGGATTGAGCGCGTCGTTCAGGCCTTCGCCGATGAGGTTGATCGAAAGCACCGTGAGCAGGATCGCAACGCCGGGGATCGTCACGAGCCACCAGGCGTCACGCAGGAAAGAGCGGCCTGCGCCGATCATGAAGCCCCAGCTCATCTGGTTCGGTGCGCCGAGCCCCAGGAACGACAATGCGCTTTCGATCAGGATTGCGGTGGCCACCAGTAGAGAGCCGGTGACGATGAGCGGCGACAGCGTGTTGGGCAGGACCTGGCTGACGAGGATGGCGTAATCGCGCTGTCCTGCTACTACCGCAGCCTGCACGAACTCGCGCGACTTTACCGACAGCACCTCGGCGCGGACGACGCGCGTAATGGGCGGCCAGCTCACGACCGAAATCGCAATCACGAGGTTCATAGCTGAGGACGACAGAATGGCAATCAGCACGATGGCGAACAGGAATGACGGGATCGTCTGGAAAAACTCGGTTGCGCGCATCAGGATGTCGTCGATGAGGCCGCCATAGTAGCCGGCGATGGCGCCGACCAGCGTACCGAAGGCCACCGCCGCGAGAGTCGACAGGACAGCAATCAGGAGTGTCGTGCGCGCGCCATGCGCGAGACCGGCAAGCACGTCACGGCCGAGGCTGTCGGTACCAAGCCAGTGCGCCCCTCCGGGTGGGGCGAACGGTACCCCGACGATGGCGAAGGGATCGCGAGGCGCCAGTACGTCCGCCAGAAGCGCCACGAGCACTACGGCCCCGAGCCATATCAGCCCGATAATCACGCGGGGGTTCAGAAGGAAGCGCTGCCAGAACGTCTTCATGGTCGCGCTACCCGATCCGGATACGTGGGTCGAGCAGCACATAGACAATGTCAACCACGAGGTTGACGATCACTACGAGACATGCGGACAAGAAGAAGATGCCAAGAAGCAGGTTGAAGTCGCGCGCAAACAGCGACTGATAGGCGAGTTGTCCGAGGCCCGGCCAAGCAAAGACGCTCTCGACGACGACGGAGCCGCCGAGGAGGCTGCCGAACTGGATGCCGGCCATGGTAACGACCGGAAGGAGGGCGTTGCGGAACACGTGCCGTGTCACGATCGTGCGCTCCGGAATGCCCTTGGCGCGGGCGGTGGTCACGTAGTCGAGCCCGCGCTGCTCGAGCATCGACGCCCGCATCAGGCGCGCGTAGAGCGCGAGGTAGAACATCGAGAGCGTGATCGTCGGGAGCACCAGATGGTGGGCGATGTCGACGACGCGGGCAAAGCCTACGTTGAAGGCGACCACATCCTCCATGCCCGATGTCGGGAAGCAGCCGAACTTGATTGAGAACACGAGGATCAACATCAGCCCGATCCAGAACAGCGGCGTGGCATAGAAGATGATTGCGGCAACGGAGATCAGGTGATCCTTCCAGGTTCTCACCCAGAGGGCCGCAAGCAACCCCATTCCGACGCCCAGGGACAACGACAGAAGAAGCGTCGATCCCATCAAGAGTAGGGTCGGCCAAAGGCGCGCGAGCAGGAGATCGAGGACGGGCGCGCTCTGTCGGAAGGAATAGCCAAGGTCGAGCACGACGAGATTGCGCAGGTAGTGGAAGAGCTGCACAAGAACCGGCTGGTCCTGCCCGAACCTCTGCCGCAGCTGGTCGATGTACTCCTTGGGCGCCCCTCCTGCCTCGCCGGCGAGCACGGTCGCGAGATCACCAGGGGCAAGCTGCAGCAAGAGGAAATTTAGAATGACGACGCCCAGCACGACAGGCAGCGTCTGCAGAAGTCTTCTGACGATGTATCTGCCCAGTGCAGCCCCGCCCACCTCCGCTCTCCCTGTCCAGCGACCGCGACCGCGTATCTCGTGTGGTTGATAAGATGAGAGAGCCGGCCAGAAACGTGCCGGCTCTCCCGCAAGCGTCGAGGTGTGCTACTCGCGATAGGCGTTGGCGTAGTTGCCATAGATTCCCAGCGGCGAGTCGATCAGGTTTTTGTACTGCTTGTTGATGATGGTCGGGAACTTGAGTTCGTGAACGTAGATGACCGGGCTCGCTTCCGTCACCTTAGTGACGAGCTCGCGATAGAGGGCGCCGCGCTTGGCAGCGTCGGCTTCGGTCGTGGCCTTGTCCATAAGCGCGTCCGTCTCGGGGCTCGACCACTGCGAGCCGTTGACGAACACGGTGCCCTTCTTGATTCGATCCGAGTGGAAGCCGCGGTGCACGCCCAGCACCGGGTCCGCCAGATTGTAGAGGAAGTTCGAGCTCATATCGTAGTCGTAGTCGGTGTAGATACGCTTGAGCCACTTCGCGACGTCCTCGTAGCGGAGCGTGGCTTTGATGCCAACGGCGGCAAGTGCCTGCTGCACCGCTTCGCCGAAGCGCTGCCATTCCTCGCCGTAGGGAGTGATGTCATGCACCATCTCAAAGCGCGTGCCGTCCGCCTTGCGGGGGAAGCCTGCTTCGTCCAGCAGCTTGTTGGCACGTTCTATACGATCTGGGACCGAGAAGTCGACGCCGGCGCCGAACAGTCCCGATGGCTCGAAGTTCGAGCTGATGGGGCCCACGGCGGCCTTGCCGAATCCGAACCAGACGTTGTCGATCACGAATTTGCGGTCGAGCGCGTAGTTGATCGCCTGGCGTACCTTGACGTTGTCGAACGGCGCTTTCTTCGTGTTGATGACCATCTCCACAAGCGGCGAGATCATCTCGTACCCCTTGGTCGTCACTTCGAGAGAGGGAAGAGCCGAAAGTTTCCTGACGTCGTTGTAGGGCACGGCACCGAAGCCGGCGATGTGCGCCTCGCCCTTTTCCAGGGCTGCTGTGCGGGTGGATGCGTCGGCGATGAAGCGCACGACGATACGGTCGAGGAACGGTCGCCCCTGGCGCCAATAGGCGGCGTACTTGTCGAGGCGCACGAATTCGCCACGGCGCCACTCAACGAACTTGAACGGCCCAGTCCCCACTGGTGCGTTTGCATTCGGATGGGTCTTGATGTCACCCACGCCATAGACGTGCTTCGGAAGGATCGGGCTTTCGTAGCCCGAGAGGGCCGCCATCATGTAAGGTGCTGGATTGGCGAGCTTGAAGATCGCGGTGGTCTCGTCCGGCGTCTCGACGGCTGTCACCTCCTTGAAGGTGGCGATGCCGCGGGGGTGGTTGGTCTTCAGCACGTCCATGATCGTGAATTGCACGTCGGCCGACGTGAACGGCTTGCCATCGTGGAACGTCACGCCGCGCCGAAGCTTGAAGGTCACTGTCTTGCCGTCGGGGGCCACGGTGAAGCTCTCGGCGAGACCAGGCTTGGGCTTGAGATCGAAATCGTACTCAAGTAGGCCGTCGAAGACTTTCGCCGTTATCTGGCCGATTGGCCCAGAGGTGGAAATGTACGGCGCAAGGTTTGGAGGCTCGGGCTGGGTGATCTGCACAAGCGTGCCGCCTGACTTCTGCGCGTGAGCCGGGCCGCAAGCCATCGTGATTGCAGCCGCCATGAGGATCAGTGATTTCGTCAATGCTCGCATCGTGGCATTTCCTCCTGGACTGAACTTGCCATGGTGAAGTTTAGCATATGCCTTTGTGCGCTCGCACATATGGTGCGCGAGAACATTATTCTGCTTGGGCGAAACACGCGCGCGACGCCTGCTCGCCAGAGAATCCGAGTGGCGCATCAGCTGGCTTTGCGAAGCTTGATGGAACGCTCCGCTACGGCATCCTCATAGGCGAACAGCGCGGTCGAACCTCCGGTATGCAGGAAGAGGACATTGTCGGTAGGCCTGAAGAAACCCTGGCGCACTAGCCCGATCAGGCCTGCCATGCCTTTGCCGGTGTAGACGGGGTCAAGCAGGATACCTTCGGTGCGCGCGGTCAGGGTGATTGCTTCCAGTGTCGAGGCGGCAGGAATGCCGTAACCCTCGCCCACGTAGGCATCCTCGACGAGCGTCCTGCTGGACGAAACGGGCGTCGCTTCGAGCAGGGTTGCGGTCGCCTGCGCCAAGGCAAGCACGGCGCCAACCTGTCGCTCCTTTTTCTGTCGGACGCTGACTCCCATGACGGGCAGCTCAACGCCGACTGCGTGCAGCCCGGCGATCAACCCGGCGTGCGTGCCTGTGCTGCCCGTGGGTGTCACGAGCCACTGGAAGAACTGGCCGCTTTCATGGCACTGCTGCACGATTTCTTGCGCGCAGGCGGCATAGCCTAGCGCACCGATGGCATTCGAACCGCCGCCCGGGATGAAATAGGGCCGATGTCCCTCGTCTCGCAGGCGTTCCGTGACGGATTGCGCTTCTGCGTTCATGTCGAGCCCCGAGGGGCGGAACTCGAGAGTGGTGCCGAACATCTTGTCGAGCAGCACGTTGCCTGTCTCTTCATAGGCGGCGTCCACGTTGGGCACTCGGCGTTCGAGGAGAGCGTGCGATTTGAGGCCGAAGCGACAGGCCGCCGCCGCGGTCTGCCGCACATGGTTCGATTGCACGGCCCCCTGCGTCACGAGCATGTCCGCGTTCTGCTTCAGAGCCTCACCAACGAGGAATTCGAGCTTGCGCGCCTTGTTCCCACCCGTGGCAAGGCCCGTGCAGTCATCTCGCTTGATGAAGAGGCGTGGGCCGCCCAGGTGTGCGCTGAGCCGCTCCAGCGGTTCGATAGGTGTGGGCAGGTGGCTGAGGCGCACACGCGGATAGCGGTCGAAATCGATCCACCTGCCGGATTGTGGATGAGCCGAAGTTGTTGCCATGTTCGCCGCGCCACTGCTTGCCTATCGTCGGCAAACATGGAGCAGGATTTCTGAATTTGCTTCCAATGCAATGATCTTCTAGCATTATGCGTCAGACGCATAAAGGCGCACAGCGCGATGAACCTCTCCTGGGTCCGCGATCTCGAGCATCTAGCGCGGACGGGAAACTTCTCCCGGGCGGCGAAGCTCAGTCACCTGAGCCAGCCGGCCCTCAGCCGGCGCATCAAGGCGATGGAGGATTGGGTCGGGGCGGCGCTCGTGGATCGCACTCGCCATCCCGTCAAGCTCACCGGCGCGGGCGTGCAGATGCTCGAGGCGGGGCAGCAGGCCCTCTCGCGCCTCGAAAGCGAGCGCAGAAGCATCCGCGAGGCGCAGTCGCTTCCGGACCGCTATACGGTGAAGTTCGCGGCTCAGCATTCGATCGGTTGGCGCTTCTATCCCGCATGGCTACAGTCATTCGAGAGCAGTTTTGGCCCCGTGATGTCGCGCCTGCGCGCCGACGATCTGCCAAACTGCCTGCACGATCTCGAAGCCGGCGCTGTGGATTTCGTGATTGCCTACGCGAGCCGAAAAGTGTCGCCCATCGCGGGGCTGCGCGAAGTCGAGGGCGTCCGCATCGGCCGAGACATGCTGATCCCAGTCGCCAAGCAAGGGCCGGACGGGCGTCCGCTGCTCACCCTTGATCGCCGCAATGGCGTGGCTATCCCTTTTCTGCGCTTCGGTGCGGCGGCGCCGATCAGCCTGCACATCGAACCGTTGTTGCGCTCCCACGAATTACGCACGCGCCTGCAGGTGGTGTACGAGAACTCGATGGCGGGCGCCCTGCGCATTCGGGTACGAGACGGCACCGGCCTAGCGTGGCTACCGAAAAGCCTTGTGGCGCCGGATCTCGAGGCTGGTGTGCTGGCGCAGGCCGGCGCGAGTCGCTGGCAGATCCCGCTCGACATCATGCTTTACAGGATGCGTCAGCAAGAGAACGCGCTGACGAGCAAGATCTGGAGCTTTCTCAAGGAGCGCGAACACGACCCGCTTCTGGCAACCGAGGAAGCCAATCAAGTTCGCTATCGCACGACTTCCAAGCGATCCCGTCACTACCGAGTGGGAGCAGCGAGGAACAAGTAGCGCCCGCCCGGAGCCGCGAACTCCATTCACTGAAAGCCCGTTCTCTGCTCACGCAGCAGCTCGTAGACTGCACACAGGGGCCTGCACTCCGGCGGCGTCGAGATCCTCGACGGCAGGTTCTGGTCGCACCCGGAACCACGCCGCGTAGAGCGCCGGCAGGAAGACCAGCGTCAGGACCGTCGCAACCAGCAAGCCACCCATCATGCTGATCGCCATCGGCCCCCAGAAAACACTGCGTGACAGAGGGATCATGGCGAGGATGGCTGCGAGCGCCGTCAGCACTACCGGGCGAGCACGTCTGACGGTGCTCTCGACGATCGCATTCCAGGTGCTGAGCCCCGCGTCGATATCGTGGTCAATCTGGTCGACCAGGATTACGGTGTTGCGCATGATCATGCCGGCTAGCGCAATGACGCCAAGCAGCGCGACGAAGCCGAATGGCGCATTGAAGATGAGCAATGCGGCCACCGCGCCGATGATGCCGAGCGGCGCCGTGCTGAAGACCAGGAACAGCTTCGCGAAGCTCTGAAGCTGGATCATCAACAGTGTCAGCATGACCAGGAACATGATCGGAAACACCTTGAACAGCGCGGCATTGGCCTTCGCGCTCTCCTCAATCGCACCGCCGGTATCGATCCGGTAGCCAACGGGGAGATCGGCCTTAAGGGCCGCGAGCTTCGGCAGGATCGCGTTGGTGACGGTCGGCGCCTGTACGCCCGGCGCAACGTCCGAGCGGACGGTCAACGTCAGGTCGCGGTTACGGCGCCACAGGATCGGCTCCTCAAAGCCGAAGGAAATCTGAGCCACTTGCGTCAGTGGCACGGCAGCGCCGCTCGGCGTCAGGATCGTCAAGTCGCCGAGACGCGCGAGATCAAGACGCTCCTCCTGTGCGGCACGCACGACGACGCGGATCAGCTCGGTGCCCTCGCGGTACTCCGAAACCGCGATGCCAGAGAGCAGTGTCTGCAGCGTCTGAGCAATCTCCTGCGTGTTGAGGCCGAAGGCGCGAGCACGATCCTGATCGACGGAGAGCTGCACCTTCTTCACCTGCTCGCTCCATTCGAGCTGTGCGTCGACCGCATTGGGCTCCGTGCGCATGATCTCGCGCACCTGCCCGGCGATCTCGCGCACCTTTTCGGCATCCGGACCGACAACGCGGAACTGGACGGGGAAGCCGACCGGCGGACCGAAGTTGAGCCGGTCGATGCGGACACGCGCTTCCGGCACCGCGCCGTCGGCAACAGCCGCCTCCAGCTTCGCCTTCAGGCGCTCGCGGGCTTCAGAATCTTTCGTCATGATCACGGTGAGCGCGAAGCTCGGATTGGGCAGGACCGGATTGAGGGCGAGGAAAAAACGCGGGCTGCCCTGGCCGACATAGGTGGTGTAGTGGGCGACGTCCGCATCATCCTTCAGCAGTTGCTCGGCCTTGCGCGCGGCGGCGGCAGTCGCCTCGATCGAGGTGCCCTCAGGCATGCGGACCTCGATGAACAGCTCCGGACGTGATGAGGTCGGGAAGAACTGCTGCTGCACGAAGCCCATGCCGACGCCGGCGGCGATGAATGAAGCCACCGTCGCACCGATCACCATCCAGCGGCGGCGCAGTGCCCAGGTGACGACACGACGTAGGCCTCGGTAGAGCCAGGTATCGTAGATGGCGTCGGCCGCGCGGCCTCCATGGGCGCCGTCCGAATGGACGTTTGGCAGCAGCTTCACGCCAAGGTAAGGAGTGAAGACGACGGCCACCAGCCATGAGACGACGAGCGCCAGTCCGACGACCCAGAAGATGTTGCCGGCGTACTCACCGGCCGTCGACTGCGCAAAGCCTACGGGCAGGAATCCGGCTGCGGTGACGAGCGTACCCGTCAGCATTGGAAACGCCGTCGAGTCCCAGGCGAACCCAGCGGCTTTCAGTCGATCGACGCCCTGCTCCATCTTCACCATCATCATTTCGATGGCGATGATCGCGTCGTCGACCAGAAGGCCGAGGGCGACGATCAACGCCCCGAGCGTGATGCGGTCGAGGTTCATGCCGAGCGACTGCATCACCACGAATACGACAGCGAGCACGAGCGGCACCGAGAACGCGACGACGATCCCGGTCCGCCAGCCGAGCGACACGAAGCTGACGAAGAGCACGATCGCCAGAGCCTCTACGAACGAGGTCAGGAACTCGCCGACTGATGCCGCCACGACGCGCGGCTGATCGGCGATCTGCTCGATATCGATACCGACCGGGATGGTCTGGCGGATCTCGGCAATGGCTGCGTTCAGGCGTTCGCCGAGCTGGAGGACGTTGGCGTTGTCGACCATCGCGACCGCCACGCCCAGCGCGGGCTTGCCGCGATGCGTCACGATGCTTGTTGGCGGATCCTCGAAAGCCCGGATCACGGTCGCTATGTCGCCGAGGCGGAACGTTTGACCGCCGGCCTGGATTGGCACTGCGCGTAGCGCCTCGACGCCCTTGAAGGCGCCGGTCACGCGCACCTCGATGCGGTCGGCAGCGGTCTCGATCGAACCAGACGCCAGCACGGCATTCTGGCGCCCAATCGCATCGAAGATCTCTTGCGATGGTACGCCGAGCGTCGCCAGCTTTCGGTGGCTGATCTCGACGAAGACGCGCTCCGGCACGTCGCCAACCAGCACCACCTTGCTCACGTCCTCGACGCGCAGTAGGGCGGCGCGAATCCTCTCGGCGTAGCGCTTGAGGTCGGCACGAGACGCTCCTTCGCCCGTAAGCATGTAGACCGCGGAATAAACGTCGCCGTACTCATCGTTGAAGAAGGGGCCGAGCACGCCCTGGGGCAGCTCGCCGCGACTGTCGGTCAGCCGCTTTCTGACCTGATACCAGGTATCGGTCGCCTCGCGGCCGCGCACGCGATCCTTGAGTTGCACCGTCAGGACCGAACTGCCTGGGCGCGAGTAGGTGCGCACGAAGTCGAGCTGCGGCAGCTCCTGCAGCCGCTTCTCGAGCGGCTCCGCTACAAGCCTCTGCACGTCGTCGGCAGTGCTGCCCGGCCAAGCCACCTGGACAACCATCGTCTTGATCGTGAAGGAGGGATCCTCGGCACGACCGAGCGACATGTAGGACCACGCGCCGGCGAGCGACGTCGCAATGATGAGAAACAGGATCAGCGCCGGGTGGCTGACGGCCCAGGCCGAGAGATTGAACTTCCCCATGGCACTTCCCTCCACTCGCTCGATCTCACTCGATGGCTGCGCGGCGTTCGACGATGCGGATGGGCTTGGCCTCATCCAACATGTGCACGCCTAGCGCGACGATGCGGTCGCCGGTGCTGAGGCCGCTCGCAATCAGTGCGTGATCGCGGGTCATCGAGGCGATGATCACCGGCACGCGCCGGACGCGCTTCTCGTCCCCGTCGACGATCCAGACGGCAGCGCCCCGCCCATCGTTCATGACTGCCGCAAGCGGTACGCGCACGATGCTGTCGTCGCCGCGGCGGGAGAGCTGAACGGTGGCGGTGCGTCCCAGCCCCACATCCGGCGATCCCTCAATTGTAAAGCGTACCCTGAACGTGCGGGACGCGCGGTCGGCTTCGGGCGAAATTTCGCGCAAGCTGGCGGCTAGCTGCCGTCCGGGCGTGTCCCCCCAGATCTCCACCGATGCCGTCGCGATCTTGATCGCTTCCACCATGTGCTCCGGCACTGCCACTTCGACTTCGACGCTGTCGAGATGGGCAATACGCGCGACCGTCTGGCCGGCGGCGACGACCTGACCGGTCTCGGCCGGCAGCGCGGCGACAACGCCGCTGCGATCAGCCTTGAGTTCGGCGTAGCGAAGCTGGTTCTCGGCGAGGGACAAGGCGCGCTCTGCCCGCTCGACGCGGCCGCGCGCCTCGTCTGCGGCCGCCGTGCGCAGCTCGAGTGCGGCTTTCGCCACGTGCCCTTGCGTCATCAAGGTCTGGTAACGCCCCTCGGCCGTGACGGCCTGATCGAGGCTCGAGCGCGCCGCGAGCAGCTCTGCCTGCTGCGCTTCTACGGACAGGCGATAGTCGGTCGGATCGAGACGGGCGATGACCTGGCCGGCCTCGGCTTTCTGCCCAACGTCAACTAGGCGCTCCACGATCTTGCCTGCCACCCGGAAGCCGAGTTCGGTCTCCGTCCGCGGCCGGACGACGCCGACATAGCTCCATTTGATCAGCGACGGCGACGCCTGCACCGACATGACCTGGACCGGTTGCGGTGCAGCTGGACGGGCGCTCTCCGCCGGCTTGCAGCCCGGGAGAACCAGGATACCGATCAGTACGGCGGCCAGCGCCGCAGGTTTTGCTGCACCCGTGGGGGGAGCCGAACCGGAATTTGCCATGAGCAACCTCGCGACAACTGGTGCCATTGATAAGTTAGTGCGGCTAACTTATGTAAGCGACGCTAACTTGGCAAGTGTTAGTAGCGCTAACATTTGTCGCACCCGCTCGGATCAGGCATTCTCGGGTCATGGCACAGGACGAATCAGGGTTGGGCCGGCGGCGCTATCATCACGGCGACTTGCGCGAGGCGTTGATAGACGCCACGCACCAGCTGTTGGTGGAGAAGGGGGCTGAGGGCTTCTCGCTAGCCGACGCCTGCCGCTTGGCCGGCGTGACCACGGCGGCGCCTTACAAGCATTTCCGCGACAAGCACGAAATTCTGCAGGAGATCGTCGAGCGCGGCTTCACGATGCTCGCCGAACACTCTCGCTTGGCCGTTGCCGCCGGCGGCGAGGGCACCTTGAACGGCATCATTGCGATGGGTCACGCCTATCTCGATTTTGCCGTTTCCGAGACGGCGGTGTTCCGCCTGATGTTCGGACAGAGCCCGGCCGTCAAGGAGGCCCCCGAGGTCCAAGCCTGCGGCCGGGCGTGCTTCACCGAGGTCATCGCTCAAGTAGAACTGTACTGCGCGCGCAATCAGATCCCGGGCGATGCCCGGCAACTCGCGCTGGAGCTCTGGACGTTCGTACACGGCGCTGCCTGCCTGCTTATCGACCGCGACTACGACAAGGTGGCTCCGGGATTTGACGCGACGGCGCTGGTGACGAGTGTTACGCCCCGGCTATTGGGCACCAAGGGCTAGAGCCGGAGTATGGCGTGCTTCGTCGAACCGGCTACCTGCACTGACCATCAACGCTGACGCAATTCGCTGGCCGCCAATGCCAGCGACTACCTTGGCAGTTGCATACCTCGGCCATCGGGCGTCGTATCGTAGACCTCGCCTACAGTAGACGCTGGCCAATGCGCCTGGATGATCTCCATCATTCCCTTGCCATGAGGCCCGGCGAAATCCGTTCCTAGTTCAGTCAGGGCATTCAACCAGCTGACTGGCACGGCGCCGGCCTGAATCAAACGTTGAATTGCTGCGTCTTCGGCAAGCTTGCTATTGGTGCTCGACACGTCAACAACAACGAAGACGTTGTAGCCATTGCGCAAGAGGTCGAGCGACGTGTGCAACGTGCAATTGTCGATCGAGATCCCGCCGATAATTACGTTCTGACGCCCTGTAGACTTGAGCCAAGCCGCGAAATCCGGGGTGTAGGACGTCGGCGACGATCGCGGCGCAAACGTCTTGGCGCCGTCACTGACCAGCTTTTTAATCTCAGGCAGAAACGTTCCATAGTAATCATTTTCCTCGCCAACTATGGCCGTCGGCATCTTGAATAACGTGCTGAACTTCGCAAACGCTGCGATGTTATTGCGATACTGCCTCCCTGGGATGGTCGTCATCAAGTTATCGAGGCCGGTGACGTAGTCGACGTACACCAGCGCGGAGTTGGCTGGCGAAAATCCACTGAGTGCGGGGTTTGTACCTGGCGGCCTGCTCACCGTCTGAGCCTTTAGCCCTGCTCCACTGCACAGCGCTATTGCCAGCGCTGCGGTGGCAGCCTGAAGCGTCCGTCTTTCCCGCGTCCTCTTAAGAGAAATCATGACCTGCTCCGATACCGATGAATTCCTTACCCGCAGAAACGAAAATGGGGCGTGCGGGAACGTCGCAAAAGTGGGACACTATGGAATCCAACATCCCACTTTTGGAACGTGTCATGGACCCTGGCGATCTTCTGTTGCTCGATGCGATCATCAGAGAGGGTGGCATCACTAGAGCTGCGCGAAAGCTCGGAGAACCCAAAGCAACAATAAGCCGACGACTGCAACGCCTCGAGAAAGACGCAGGCGCGCCGCTGTTCGATCGCACGTCGCGGAGGCTCCGTCCGACCGCTCTCGCGAACGACCTCTCCGGTCCGGCAGAGGCCATCAGGATCGCGATGGCAGGCGCCCGTGCGATAGCCGATGCGACACGCAGCGGAGACAGCGGTAGCCTAAGGATCGCCGCGCCGTTCCTATTCGGCCGGCTGGTGCTCTCACCACTAGTAGGGCGCTTTCTGGCCGACTACACCAACGTCAGAGTCAGCTTGAAGTTTTCCAACGAGCCAGTTGACCCACTTCGAGATGAATTCGACATCGCCATCCAGATTTCAGAGCCCACGGCCCCTTATCTGATCCGCACCAGGCTCGCCTCGGCAGACCTGAAGCTGTATGCCGCGCCACAGGTTGCCAAGTTGATCGCGCACGGGAGCGACCTGGAAAAACATCCAACCATCAAAACTTCCAACGACGCGACGGAGGAGGTATCCCTTCGCCTTAGCGACGGCCATCGATATTGGGAACAGCGCTTGCGCGTCATATGCACCGTCAACGATCCCGAGGCTGCTTGCTTCGTAGCTTCAGCTGGACATGCAATCGCAGCTCTACCCGAATTCCTCGCTAACGGGTTCGTGGCACGGGGAGAACTGATGCCTGTTTTGCCGAGAATTCGCTCGGGCAGCGTCGAGATCTTTGCATCGACACCACAAGGGCGGCTCGGAGTACCGCTCGTGCGCGCGTTCATGATGGCACTCAAGAAGCAGCTTAAGACCATGCGCTTTGCGAAGATCGGGGCGTAGGCTCAGTAATCCGGTAACAATGCGCGACAGACCAGCCGAAGCCCCCCGCGCGCTACTATATCGAAATCGACGCAGGTGCCATCGCTGCCCAACGCAACATGCGTTTAGCATCCAGTAAACGTTCGGTTTCGCTGACATCTCCGAAGCCGGCGCAAGATCGAAGCGCGCATTGGCACGCCATCAGTCAGTCACTGCGAACAGTGCTATCTGCGGGAAGGTGATGAGCATGGCCACGATCATCAACTCGAGGAGCACGAACGGGATGCAGCCATAGAACACGTCCCGAAGTTCGATATTCGGCGCCATGCTCTTGACGACGAAACCGTTGAGACCAACGGGCGGCGTGATGGCGCCGATTTCGACCATCTTCACGACGAGCAGGCCGAACAACACGCCGTCGAAGCCGACTGACTGCACGATCGGATAGACGATCGGCATCATGATCAGGATCATGGACAGGCCGTCCACAAAGCAGCCGAGAACCAGGAAGGGTATAAGGACGAGGACGATCGTGCCGGTCTGAGAAAGATTCAGTCCCGCAACGAGCGTTGCCAAATGTGCTGGAAATCCAGTCGTGGAGAGCCCCAGACTGAACAGACCTGCACCGATCACGAGCGCGAAGATCGAGCAGGTTGCCGTACCCGTATCGCGGAGCCCTTCGAGAACGGCCCCCTTTCGGCCTGGACGGCGCAAGACTGCGATCAACGCGAAGAGCGCACCGAGAGCGGCGGCCTCGGTCGCCGTTGCCACACCGAGATAGATGGTTCCCATCACCGCCGCGAAGAGCAGTGCGAGTTCCCAAGTCCGGCCGAGTGCAGTGAAGCGCTCTTCCCAAGTAGGCTTGGGCTCACTCCTGGGGTTCGGTGCGATCTCGGGCTGCAGCTTGACCCAGATGATGATGCCGATCACGTAGATGATTGCCGTCAGGATGCCGGGCACCAGAGCGGCAACGAACAGCTTCACGAGGGATACGTTCGTCGCGATCGAGTAGACCACCAGAATGCCGCTGGGAGGGATCAATACTCCGAGCGTGCCACCAGCGGCGATACAGCCGGCGGCGAGCTTCCCCGAGTATCCCTTCCTCAGCATCTCGGGCAGCGCGACGCGCGCCATGGTCGAAGCCGTGGCTACGCTTGAGCCGCAGATCGTCGAGAATGCGGCGCAGCCGAAGACCGTCGCAGCGGCCAGACCGCCAGGCACGCGCCCGAGCCATTTCTGTCCAGCGTCAAATGCTTGCCGAGAAAGGCCCGCCGAAAACGCCATCTGCCCCATGAAGAGGAAAAGCGGGAGCACGATGTAGGCGAAGTTCGCAGTCGCGCTGTAGGCGAACGTCGAGAGTAGGAATTCCACCGCACGCCACGGACGCGCAGAGACGAGGCCCACCATGCCAGCGGCCGCGAGCGCAAATGCGATGGGTAGACGCGTCAGCAGCAGGACCAACAGAAGACCAATGATGGCAAGTCCAGGCAGAAGATCCAGAAGCATTATTCTACGGCCTTTTCTGCATCGGCCGACGCGATGACGCGGGGCTGGCCTACGAGGAAGCGATAGATGTCGCAGGCGAACTGAACGGCAAGGAGCCACAGACCGACCGCCAGCAGAATGCGTGCCGGCCAGAGGGGGAATGGCACGATGCCGAACCCTGCCTCTCCGCGCTCAAACGACATCATGGCCTGCTTGCTGCTCGGCCAAGCCAGCAGAATCACGATCGCCAGACACGTGATGTATCCGAGCAATTCGAGAAGCTTTTGCATCCACATAGGAAGATGGCGTGTAACCAACTCGATCGAATAATTCTGGCGCTGCTGCTGGGCGGCGGCGAGCCCAAAGAAGACCAGCACCACCATCAGCAGCTCACTGAACTCGACGCCGCCGTGCAGTGGAGAGTTGAACATGAAGCGGCCCGCAACATCCGCGCAGACGACGATGATGATGAGAAGCGTTGCGAAGCCACTCAGGATGCTCAGTGAAAGCAATCCTCGTTCCACCCGTTCGATAAGTGCGATCATCGGTCAGGTCTACCAGCGTGAGGAGGGCGGGGAGCTGATTGAAATGGAGGAGCGCCGAAACCGACGCTCCTCCGAGCGGCAGGAGGCGGACTCACGGCCGTCAGCTCTTGCCGCACTTCTGAAGGTAGCGTTCGAAGCCCGGCACGTAGGTCGAGGTCTTCTCGAACTCACGGACATAGCCGACAAACTGATCGAGCATCGCGCGGCCGTCAGCCTTAGTCTCGTTCTTGACGCGTTTGAGCCAGGCATCCTGCAGCGGGGAGACAGCTACCTTGCGGATTTTTTCCAGCTCTTCCGCGCTGGTTACACCGACATTGAGCTTGTCCTTCATCCCGCAGAGCTTGTCCACGACGCCGCCAACACTCTCATCGTTGAACTTCAGCGACATTTTGAGAGCCTCAGCCGAAACCTCATCTATGATCCTGCGGTGCCTTTCGCTCAGCTTGTTGTAGCGATCGAGGCTTATGGCCACTACGGCCATGGCATAAATGCCCAGTGCGCCGCCGTCGCTGCCATACCGACCGACTTCATGTGCGCCGCCGAGGACAGTGGAATCGAACGGCCCCGTCATCGCATCGACGACGCCGCGTTGGAGCCCCTCGAGGCCATCAGGCCAGGTAAGCGCAATGGGCGTGGAGCCAAGGGCCGAGTACGCTTCCGATATGGGCGGCACAGCGCGAATTCTGGCGCCTTTGTAGTCCTCGGCCTTCACGAGCGGCTTCCGCGACCACACCGAGTTTTCTGCCCACGGCCCCGCGTAGAGCACCTTCGCGCCCTTGCTCTCAAATTCCCGCCGGAAGTCGGCGTTCTCTGCGTAGAGCTTGTTCCACGCGAGAGCCACGGCATCGGCCTTCTGCGACGTGAGGGGCAGAAGAACATTCGCAAGCGGGTATTCGCGAACATTGTAGCCGGATGGCGCTCCGTTCACGACATCGGCCGCGCCGCTGCGAAGCCCCGGAAAGAGTTCCGCGCCCTTCATAAGTGACTGGTTCCAGAACTTCTCGAACTTGATCTCTCCGCCCGAGCGCTTCTCGATCTCTCCCATGAACCAGAGGTCTGTCTTGCTGGCTGAATAGACATCCGAGAAGTAAGTAGCGTAGACGAACTTCTCAGCCGCCGCGGCGCTAGTTGCGCTCAACGCGATGGCACAGGCAGCTACCATCGCACCTGCAGTCTTGCCGCGTAGTCGTAAATGCATTGTTTCACCTCCTTCTTGGCGTTTCCGAAGTTGTGCGGGCAGTTAGTCGACACTTTGCGTGACTCGGCCCGCCTATTCTTTTTCTAGTGCAGTGATGATGGCATCGGGGGAGCGCTTAGCGCTCCTCCGATGGACCGGACTGACGGCCGTCAGCTCTTGCCGCACTTCTGAAGGTAGCGTTCGAAACCCGGCACGTAGGTCGAGGTCTTCTCGAACTCACGGACATAGCCCAGGAACTCGTCGAGCATCTTGCGGCCGTCGACCTTGGCTTCGGCACTAGCGCGCTTGATCCACGCGTCCTGAAGGGGAGCGACCGCCCCTTTGCGAACCTTCTCGGCCTCTTCTGCGCTGAAGACGTTGACGGTGATCGCATCCTTCTTCCCACAGAGCTTGTCCACGGCGAGGCCGACGCTTTCATCGTTGAACTTGATCGATATCTTAGGGGCTTCGGCAGCCACCTCATCGATGATCTTGCGATGCGTTTCGCTGAGCCGCTTATATCGATCCATGCTCATGCCGACCGTCGCCATGGCGAAGATGCCCATGCCGCCGGCGTCACTGCCGTATTTGCCGACTTCATGCGCTCCGCCGAGGACGCCGGAGTCGAACGGCGCCGACGACATCGCGTCGACTACGCCGCGCTGAAGACCCTCGAGGCCATCCGGCCAGCTGAGCGCAACTGGCGTTGCGCCAAGGGCGGCATAGGCGTCCGAAACGGCCGGCACGGCGCGGACTTTCAAACCTTTGAAGTCATCCGCCTTGGCAATGGGACGGCGTGCCCACAAGGAGTTTTCGGCCCATGCGCCTGCGTAGAGAATCTTCGCGCCCTTACTCTCGAACTCCTTCCGGAAATCCGCATTCTGTGCGTAGAGCCTGTTCCACGCGAGCGTCACCGCATCCGCCTTCGAGGACGTGAGCGGGAGTACGATGTTGGCGAGAGGGTATTCGCGCACATTGTAGGACGAGGGTGCCCCATCCACGACGTCGGCCGCGCCGCTACGAAGGGCAGGAAATAGTTCCGGCGCTTTGACGAGCGACTGGTTCCAGAACTTCTCGAACGTGATCTCGCCGCCTGAACGCTTCTCGACCTCGCTCATGAACCAAAGGTCGGTCTTGCTCGCCGAATAGACATCGGAGAAGTACGTCGCGTAGACGAACTTCTCTTTGGCGAGCACCGGACCAGCACCAACTAACACACTCAACGCAGCAGCAGCTGCTGACATGCAGCCACTCAACTGACGTAGTCTCATCGTGAAGATCTCCTTCAAGGCCGTTCCTAATGTGAGCGGGCGGTTCGGAATCACGCGCTGCGTGATGTCACCCGTCGGTTGTTGATCTTGGCGGTGCAGAGCAATGCACATTGGGGGTTCGCGCCCGGCGTGCGGCGCCCAGCTGCTTGTCTACTTGAGCGCACTCCTCAGCGCCTTCGTGACATCGAACTGCGCACGCACGGCATCGTCGATCGCAGGTGTCATGCCGAAAAAGCCGTGGATCATGCCTGCGTATTCTTTGCGCTCGACCTTCGTGCCCGAAGCGCGCAGCGCCTCGGCGTAGTCGACGCCCTCGTCGCAAAGAACGTCGCATTGCGCTGCGATGATCAATGCGGGCGGTAGGTTGGCGAGACTTTGCGCTTTGATTGGTGATGCGCGCCAATCGTCGGCATCTTCGGGACTGCGAAGGTAGTGCTGATGGAACCACTTCATGGCGCCGCTCGTCAGGACGCCGTAGCCCTCGCCGAAGCGGTTGTAGCTGTCGGATCCGAGGCTGTAGTCGGTCACGGGGTAGATCAGCACCTGCAGCTTGATGTTCACGTGGCCGGCATCGCGGGCCATGATCGCGATGACTGCTGCCAGATTGCCACCGGCGCTGTCGCCGCCAACCGCCAGCCGCGAAGGGTCGATGCCGAGGGAGGCGCCATACTCCCGCACCCAAGCATATGCCGCCCAGGCATCCTCCACGGCGGCAGGAAACTTGTGTTCAGGCGCCAGGCGGTAGTCGACAGCGACGACGACCACGTCGGCGCCACCACAGAGATTGCGGGCGATCACGTCATGCGTGTCGAGATCGCCGAAGACGTGCCCGCCGCCATGAAAATAGATCAACGCCGGGCGCGGCCCCTTGGCGTTAGGCCAGTAGATGCGGACGGGCACGTCGCCGCCTGGGCCAGGCACGACACCATTCTCAGCCTTCGCAATGGGGGCCGGTGTACCACCACGCGCGCGCGACATCGCATTGAATGTCGTCCTGGCTTGTGCGGGGGTGAGACTCTCGACTGTCGGCAGGTTCGCTTCAGCCAGCGCGGCGAGAGCGACCTTTATTTGTGGATGTACGGGTGCGCTCAACGTTTCCTCGTCTGCTCTGTCTCTTTTTGTCTGCCGTTTTCGACGGCGCCTGCTGCTCTTCGGCAGCAGGATCGAAGTGCTCGACCGAACCATCATCAAGAATGCATCGCGTGACGTACGCGTACAGCATCGGTGGAATGGGGCGATCCAGAACGATAAAGCCCACGCGCAGCATTTGGCTGCGAAGGACGGCTTCGGCCTCGTCCGGATCTCCAGACTGCAGAAGTTCCACGAATGTGTCGTAGTCGCGCAGGATGTCGTGAAGCGGGAGATAAGGGCGACCCAGGCGTCGGACGTAGATGTTGATCAGGCCATATAGCGACTGCCACGAGCGGAAGATGAACTCGTTCGATGCCCGATGGAGAACTTCATAGAACTCCCAATGCCCGTCGAAGAACCTCTTCTCGTCATTGCGATCGGCTGCCGCGCGCATCTTTCCCAGCGGCCCCTCGAGCCGCTCAAAAACGGATGCGTCACCCTTGGCCGTAACATAACGTCCCGCCATGCCCCCGAGGACAGCTCGTAGAATGATCATGTCCTGCATTTGCTCAGGCGTTGGATCGACGACGAACGCGCCTCGTCCGGGATGGAATTCGACGAGCCCCTCGGATGCGAGGCTCCTTAGCGCCTCGCGCAGTGGACCGCGACTGATCTGGAACTGTTCGGCCAGCGCGGTCTCGACAAGATGCGCGCCAGGCGCCAGCCGGCCAGACCAAATCGCCTCCTGAATAAGGCGCTTCGCCATGACGGCGAGTGTCGGCGAACGAACGATTTCCGGCAGTTCCAGCATCCAATGCTCCCGCGAGCGGCCGTGGAGGAATGGCTGCAATGCGCAAAATTGTCAACAGATCACTGGCATCTATAAATTGTTGACAGCCAACAATCTGGGGCTAGTGTGCACCTAATGGCAATAAGAGAGTGCGAGTCTCAAGGCGCCGCACCCCGTGATGGAGGAATGCATGAAGGGCGTCGTCTTCGCTGGCGATCGGCGCGTTGCGTTTCAAGATTTTGCGGATCCCACCCCCGGACCGGGTGAAGTCGTGCTCGAAATCAAGGCCTCCGGCATGTGCGGGAGCGACTTGAAGTTCTACCGCGCGGCCCCTGGTGAGGCTGCAAAGTTGCTCGGCTTTTCAAGCGCGCGTGCAGTCATTGCAGGCCATGAGCCGTGCGGTGCCGTAGCGGCCGTGGGAAGCGGCGTCAGCGAGCGTGAGGCCCGCGTGGGCCAGCGGGTGATGGTGCATCACTATCGCGGCTGTGGCGTCTGCCCGCACTGCTCGACAGGCTGGATGCAGCTCTGCGATGAGGGCGTCGCCGAGGTCTACGGAGCGACCGGTCACGGTGCTCATGCGCCCTATATGAAGGTGCCGGCCCGCACATTGGTGAACCTCCCGGATGAGCTCTCCTTCGAAACTGGCGCCGCAATCTCATGCGGCACGGGAACGGCGTGGGGCGCGCTGAAGCGCCTGGAGCTCACCGGCGACCAGACGATCGCGATCTTCGGCCAAGGACCGGTGGGACTGTCGGCGACGCAGCTCGCGTCGGCCATGGGTGCCCGCGTGATCGCACTCGATATCAGCAACGAGCGACTGGCTCGCGCAAAGGAGTTTGGCGCGGATGTTCTTGTAAATCCGACGGAGACCAACGCGGTCGATGCCATACGCCAAGTGACCCATGGCCTCGGTGCACACGCGACGCTCGATTCCTCGTCGTCGTCAGAAGCGCGCCGTCAGGCCGTTCAGGGTGTGCGCACTTGGGGCAAGGCGTGTTTTGTCGGCGAGGGCGGGCAGGTTACGCTGGATGTTAGCCCTGACATGCTGCGCCGGCAGGTAACCATCATCGGCTCGTGGACGTTCTCGACAGTGGGCCAGGCCGAGTGCGCGACGTTCATCGCCGATCGCAAGATCAAGGTGGACGATCTCTTCACGCACCGCTGGAGGCTCGATCAAGCCGATGAAGCCTACAAATTGTTCGATCGGCAGACCACCGGCAAGGGCGTATTCCTTATGTAGCGCTCCAGCGGGGAAACTCAGGTTACCTGAATTAGATCACGACGCGAAAAGGCAATCACCATGAGCCAAGTAACTCCTGCCCAGGAAGCAATCCAACTCGATGTTGCAGTCGTCGGCGCCGGCCTCGGCGGCCTCTACGCCATCCATCGCATGCGGGGCCTGGGGTTTAAGACACGTGCCTTCGAAGCGGGCAGCGGGGTCGGTGGCACCTGGTTCTGGAACAAGTATCCGGGCGCCCGTTGCGATATCGAGAGCCTCGAGTACTCCTACTCGTTCGACGATGATCTGCAGCAGGAGTGGAGTTGGCCGGAGCGCTACGCGACACAGCCGCAGATTCTGTCGTACATCCAGCATGTCGCCGAGCGCTTCGATTTGATGCGCGACGTGCAGCTCAATACCCGCATCACCGAAGCGACCTTCAACGGCGATCTCAATCGCTGGATACTGAAGGCATCCAACGGCCAGACGATCTCCGCGCGCTTCTGCATCATGGCAACCGGCAATCTTTCGACACCGCGCGTACCGGACTTCAAGGGCATCGATACGTTCGAGGGCAAGTGGTACCATAGCGGCATGTGGCCCGCAGAAGGCGTCGACTTCACCGGCAAGCGTGTCGGTGTAATCGGCACCGGATCCTCGGGGATCCAGATGATTCCGCTGATCGCGCAGCAAGCCAAGCACCTCTACGTCTTCCAGCGCACCGCCAACTACAGCCTGCCCGCGCAGAACGGCCCCATGGATCGTGATCTCGAGAGCGCCTTCAAAGCAAACTATCGCAAAAGCCGCGAGGAAGCGCGCCAGACTGGCTTCGGCGTATCGGGATATCCAGTGCCGACCCAATCCGCACTCACGGTCTCGGACGAGGAGCGTCGCAAGAAGTACGAGATGCTTTGGGAGCGTGGCGGCAGCATCGGCTTCCTCTCCTGCTACACCGACTTTCTTGTGAGCGAGGAGGCGAACGAGACTGCGGCCGAGTTCGTGCGTGAGAAGATCCGCAGCGTGGTGAAAGACCCCAAGGTGGCAGCTCTGCTGACGCCGACGGATCACCCGATCGGCACCAAGCGTCTCTGCCTCGATACAGGCTACTACGAGACCTACAATCGCCCGAATGTTTCGCTGGTCGATGTGCGCTCGGCACCGATCCAAGAGATCACCTCTAAGGGCGTGCGAACGGCTGATCAGGAGTTCGAGCTGGACGCCATTGCTTTCGCGACTGGCTTCGACGCCATGACGGGCGCACTGCGCGAGATCGACATTCGTGGCATCGATGGCACGCTGCTCGCCGACAAGTGGATCGGCGGCCCGATGACCTACCTTGGCCTCATGGTCGCCGGGTTCCCGAACATGTTCATTGTCACCGGCCCTGGTAGTCCAGGCGTCAAAAGCCAAATGATCCACTCGATCGAACAGCACGTCGACTGGGTGTCTGACCTGCTCAAAACAGCGGCGGAGCGACAGGCCCGTCGTATTGAGGCGGACCCGGATGCGGAGACCAATTGGGTCTTACACGTCAACGAGGTTGCCGACGCGACACTCTATCCGAGAGCCAACTCCTGGTACGTCGGCGCAAACATTCCCGGAAAGCCACGCGTGTTCATGCCGTATGTTGCTGGTGTTGGTGTCTATCGCAAGCTTTGCGACGAGATTGCCGCGGACGATTATAGGGGGCTCAAGCTTTCATAGTTGCTCGGCAGGAGTGACGCCGGCTTGGGTGCGATCGGCGCTTGTGCCGGCTTAGCGTTCTTTCGACATGGAGCGTGCGGCGTTGCGTTGATCCAGTTGTGGTCGTGTTCGTGAGCGCGCACGCGTGAAACCAGTTAGATGGTCAGATCGCAAACGTCGGAATATGCGATGAACATCGACTAACCAAGTCTAAGGCCCACAATTGAAGCGACCACCCTTTAGGGGCGGCTTCGGAAAAGCATCGCCTTCAATACTTCGAACCATTGCGTCGCGATCCACTTGCGAGTGAGGACCTTCCGAAAGCGATGTCATATCCGGCACCATTGCGCACGCCGCCTGGAGACGTGGGCTCTTGGGGAGTGTCCGATCAATTGGCGCTGGATTTGGACTGCGGTAAGCGCTGTGCCGTCCCCACGTTGACGGGTCAGGCTGTGGCTTTCGCATAGGCCCAGGGCATCAGGTCGTCGATGCGGGCTGCCGGCCAGCGGTTGACGAGCTTGATCAGTGTGCCGGTGAGCCA
>JAESGW010000326.1_pt1 | contig 65599 bp, 71 predicted proteins | sample 9269791 | NCBI WGS metagenome assembly JAESGW01 (sample SAMN16773120, study PRJNA677053) | algae metagenome | isolation source: Aphanocapsa lilacina HA4352-LM1 and co-occurring heterotrophs from near cave... | place: USA: Maniniholo cave, near Haena, Kauai, HI | collected 2009-07-28
AGCTACCCTGGGCACCATCAGGCCCGACTTGGCGCGCTTCTACAAGCAAAGCCCGTCAAAATCCGATATCCGCTGCTGCGCAGCCTGACGATAGCTATTCTTGCTCAGTCTCGAAGCGAAATCCGGGGCTGAATCAGCGGTTGGGATCCCGGATTTCGCCATAGCCGACGCAAAGCATCGGCGTTCTTAAGAACGGCGGGCCTGAAGGCCGCCTGTGTCATCCGGGCTACGCGCTTGCTACTCTCCCGGAACGATGCTCGGGCCCAAAATCACTTCCAGGTGCTCGGGGCGGTCCTGATTGACCGCGGTGAGATACTCGTCGGCGACGCCGCGCAGTTTCTTGGAGAGTTCGCCGGCAACGCTGGCGACGCCGAGCCGCTTGTGCTCGCGCACGATCGCCTGGATCGCATGGACATGGTGCGCGATCAGATCGTTCGGCACCTTCGTGAAATCCGGTGAGTGCTCCATGATCCGGCAAAGGCTGTCGGCGGCAGCCGCGGCCATGGGATAGCCGAACGTCGCGGCATCGCCCTTGATGTCGTGCGCGGCGCGGAACAATTCGTCCTGCGTGGTGGTGTTGAGGCCGGTCGCCATGATCGTTGCATGCGCTGTGGCGAGCCGCTCGCACTCCAGCCGCATCCAGTTTTCGAACTCGTTCGACAGTCCGTCCAGCGCCTTCTCGGCACGCGCGATCGGATCGTCGGCGGCGTTCTCGTCGACGCGTTTGACTGCGCGCCGCAACGGGTTCGGCTGGCGGATGACCTGATAGTCGGCGAAGGTTTCGACCTCGATCTTACCCGCAGGCTTGTCGCGCTCTCTGGCAGCCATGAATTCAGATTCCTCGCGAAGCCGGTCAGCTCGCTGTCCTTGCCTTGTCCAGCAGCGCCGGCTGCTGAATGACTTCGGCCTTGCCGCCGTTGCGGCGCTCGGGGCCGATGTAGGTCGTCAGGGTGTTGCGGCGGCGATCGGGGCCGAAATAGCTCTTGGTCTTGATGAAGGGGCGCGGGCTGACGACCACGTTGACGATGCGCTGGTAGAGCGCCTTGGCCGAGATCGGCTTGGCGAGGAATTCGGTGACGCCGGCATCGCGCGCCATCATCACCCGCCGCTTGTCCGAATGGCCGGTGAGCATGATGATCGGCGTGTAGGGATTGCCGTTGCCATCCGGCTGGCGGATCATCTGTGCAAGCTCGAGCCCGTCGAAGATCGGCATCGACCAGTCGAGGATCATGATGTCGGGCACGTAGTGGATGTACATTTCGAGCGCGGTCGCGCCGTCTTCGGCCTCATAGGCCTCGCGCGCGCCGAACGAGTGCAGCAGCGTGCGCAGGATGCGGCGCATGTGCGCATTGTCGTCGCAGATCAGAAAGCGGAGCTTGTTGAAATCGATCCCGAACATGACGAAGGCCCGCGTGGCCGGAAAGCCGGTACACGTGTCGTTAACTCTATGGAGGCTTGGTTAACGAACGGTTGCCATAGGCGAGCGAAGCGACGCCGTTCTTCGAACGGCTACAGGCGAGCGAAGCGACGCCGTTCTTCGAACGGCTAGCGGCAGAAGCGAGGTTACGCGCCGAACTGTTCGCGCAGGATCCGCTCCTCGAGGCTGTGACCAGGATCGAACAGCATCTGCATGGAGATGCTGCGGTCGGTGACGACCTCGACCCGCTTCACGTGGCGCGCCTCGTCATGGTCGGCGACTGCGGCGACCGGACGCTTGTCGCTCTCGAGCACGTCGAAGACCACGACGGCGGTGTTCGGCAGCAGCGCGCCGCGCCAGCGGCGAGGGCGGAACGGGCTGATCGGGGTCAATGCCAGCAGCGCGGCGTTGATCGGCAGGATCGGCCCCTGTGCCGAGAGATTGTAGGCTGTCGACCCGGCCGGCGTCGCCACCATGATCCCGTCGGCGACGAGCTCGGGCATCCGCTCGCTTTCGTCGATCAGGATGCGCAGACGCGCTGCCTGATGCGTCTGCCGGAACAGGTGCACCTCGTTGATCGCGTGGTGCAGATGCACCTCGTCGTGAATATCGGTTGCGCGCATCAGCAGCGGATTGATCAGCGTCTTGCGCGCGGCTTGAAGACGGTTGTGCAGATTGTGCACGCTGTACTCGTTCATCAGGAAGCCGACCGTGCCGCGATGCATGCCGTAGATCGGTTTGCCGGAGCGCATGTGGCGATGCAGCGTCTGCAGCATGAGGCCGTCGCCGCCGAGCGCGACGATCACGTCGGCGGTCTCCGAGTCGTGATTGCCATAGGCCTTCGCCAGCGCCGCAAGCGCTTCCTGCGCCTCGGGGCTTTGGCTCGCAACGAACGCGATCCGGTCGTATTTCTGCTGTGTCATGGGCTAACTTTAACCGGCGGCGACGTAAGGGAAACAGTCAAAATGGATCGCGCGGTGTTCGTCTATACGACCTTTCCGTCGCTTGTCGAGGCGGAAGCTGCCGCCAAGGTTATCGTCGAGCAAAGGCTGGCCGCCTGCGCCAACATCCTGCCGGGCATGATTTCCCACTATCGCTGGGAGGGGAAGGTGGAGCGGGCCGGGGAGGTGGTCGCGATCTTCAAGACCCGATCCTCGCTTGCTGACGACGTGCGCAAGGCGGTGCGCGTGAACCATTCCTACGAACTGCCGGCGGTGGCGGTGATCGCGCTGGAAAGCGTTGATCGCGACTATTTCGGCTGGATTCTGGACTCGACCAAACAAGACCAGCCTTGAGCGGCTGGCCTTGCCCCTTCGCGCGCGTACCTGTCGCGCCGATCAGTAGACCGGGCGACCGCCGGCGGCAGTGACACCGATCGCTTCGGCGAGCGAGCGGTACTCGGCACATGATGTGCCGCACAGCGCTGCGATCCTGTCGAGATGGACCTGCGCTTGCGCCTGGTTACCTTGCTCGAGCTGCCAAAGCCCATAGTACTGCCACGTCCGCACATGGCTCGGATCGGCCTTCAGCGCGGCCTCGTACCAGGTCTTCGACTCGTCGTAGTTGCCGAGTTTGCGGTTGGAATAGCCGATCAGGTTGGCGACATCGGGATGATCGCCGCGCTTCAGCGCCTTGAGCTGGCTGATGGCGGCTGCATAGTCGTGACGGTGATAAATCGTGGCGTAGGCCGTCCGGTAGCCGTCGATGAATTGACGCTCGGACTTTTTCTTTGATTTGGATTTGCCCTGGTCGGCAGGCGGCGTGGGCGTATCCGTGCCGCCACCACCACCGCCGCCACCTCCATCGGCGCGAACGGATGAGGGCGAAAATGCCAATGCGACGCTTGCGGCGATTGCCAAGGTCGCGAGCCTGACTGCCGTTCTGGTCATGACGTTCCTCCGCTTGGCTGGTTTTGCCCTCAGCCAAACCAACACCGGAGCCCCCACCGCCATTCCCCAACGAAAAAGGGCCGAGCCCGCTTGCGCGTACCCGGCCCTTTTTTCGTTGGTTCCCGACGTCAGTAGATCAGGCGCCCGCCCGCGGCTGCCGTGCCCATCGCTTCGGCGAGTGATCGGTGCTCGGCGCAGGAGGTGCCGCACAGCGCCGCGATCTTGTCGAGATGGACCTGCGCCTGCGCGCGGTTGCCCTGCTCGAGCTGCCAGAGGCCGTAGTATTGCCACGTCCGCACATGGCTCGGATCGGCCTTCAGCGCGGCCTCGTACCAGATCTTCGATTCGTCGTAGTTGCCGAGCTTGCGATTGGCGTAGCCGATCAGGTTGGCGACATCCGCGTGATCGCTGCGCTTGAGCGCCTTGAGTTGGGCGATGCCGGATGTGTAGTCGTGCTGCTGATAGATCGCGGCATAGGCGCGCTTGTAGCTGTCGAGGAACGACTTGTTGTCCTTGGATTTCCCCTTGCCCGAGTCGGAAGGTGGCGGCGCTGGGGTGTCCGTACCGGCGGCGAGCACAAGCGAGGGGGAAAACGCAACGCTTGCGACGATCGCCAAACCCGCAAGCTTAACTGCCGTTCTGGTCATGAAGGTCTCCTGCCTGTTGCCAGCCATAAATTAATTCCGATACGCACCGTACCAACACCGCAGCGCCTGTGGACATTCCCCGGGAGGCCGCAAAGGGTGAATGGGAAAATTCTAATCGGGAAACATGCCCTGACAATGCACGGTATTGTGTCACGCGGCATTTTCCTTGAGCCGCAGGCTGGGCGGATGTGCGTACGTCCGACATCCAATTCTGAACTTTCAAGCAAATTCCCGTCCATGCTATGCAGGCGGCCATGATTTCCTCTCCTTCGCATTTCCGTCATCTTGCCTTGCTTATGCTGCTGCTTCTGCCGCTCGGCGCCTGTGCGGGCGGATCCGGCGAGGAGATGTATTTCTCGCGTCCGCGCAATGCGGATGCAGCGCAGCCGTTCCCGGTCAACTACCGTGGCGAACTGCTGGCGTTCCTCCGCACCTATCTGAACGATCCGACCAACGTGCGCGAGGCGTCGATTTCCGAACCCATTCAGCGCTATGTCGCCGGCACCCGCCGCTATTTCCTCTGCGTCCGCTACAACGCGCGCGATTCCGCGGGCCGCTACTCGGGAGTGTCCGATCGCGCAGCCCTCTATCTCGACGGCCGTTTCGACCGGTTGATCGAGAAGTCGCAGGATTTCTGCCCGGCGCCGACCTATGCCGCTTTTCCCGAGCTCGAGAAGCTGACGCGGTAGTCGCTATTTGCCGAACAGCTTTCCGCGTTCGGTGATGGCGGCGATGACGATGACCGTCACGCCGCAGGCGACCATGCCGCTTGCGAGCGGCAGCATGGTGCCGTCGTAGGCCTGTCCGATCGTGTGCGCGATCATCGCCTGCAGCATCGTCGTCACCGAGCCGAACAACGATGAGGCCGTGCCGGCGATGCGGCCCTGCGGCTCCATCGCCATGGCGTTGAAGTTCGACGAAGCCGCCATGAACAGCGCGTTGATCACGCACATGAAGGCGGTGTAGCCGACGGCCTCGACCATGTTGGCGCGGGCGAGCAGCAGCAGCGCCACCGACAGCAGCGTTCCGATGACGACCGCGCCATGGGACAGGAGCCGCATGCCGTAGCGGCCGACCAGCTGCGAATTGACGAACTGGCCGAACGACATGGCCGCTGCGGCAATGCCGAAAGCGACGGTGAAATAGGTGCCCATGCCGAGCAACTCGCCCATCACCTGCGGCGCCGCATAGAGGGTGGCCAGAAGGAAGCCTTGCGCGACGCCGGTCGCCAGCATGTAGCCGAGCGTCTGCCGCGTCGTCAGTGCCTGCCGCACCGCATCCATGATCGCCAGCGGCTGCAGCGTGCGCTTGTTCTCGGGCGCGAGCGTCTCGGGCAGACGCAGATACATCCAGGCCATGATGACGACGCCATAGAGCGTCAGGAAGACGAAGATCCATTCCCAGGGCGCGGCAAGCACGACGACCTGGCCGAGCGTCGGTGCGATGACCGGGATCACCATCAGCACCGTCATGGCAAGCGACATCACGCTCGCCATCCGCCGGCCGCTGTAGCAGTCGCGGATCACCGAGATGGTGATGACGCGCGGCGCAGCGGCGCCGAGGCCCTGCATGAAGCGTGCGACCAGCAGCGTTTCGAAACTCGGTGCGACCACGCACAGCGCCGACGCAAAAAGGTAGAGCGTCAGGCCGCCGAGCAGGACGGCGCGACGGCCGAAGCGGTCGGAAATCGGTCCGACGACAAACTGGCCACCGCCGAAGCCGATGAAGAACGCGGTCAGCACCGATTGCGTGCGGGTTGTGTCGACGCCGAACGTCTTGCCGATCTCGACCAGCACGGCGAGCATCATCGAGGTGGCGAGCGCCGTCAGCGCCATCACCGCGGCCATGACCATGACGAACTCGGCGAACGACATCGGCTGATGCCGCGGCGAGACGTAATCCGCGGCTTCGGTCAGGGGCGGGGAGGTCATGGCAGGGTAAGTCTACTCGCGGCTGGGTCCGGAAACCGGCTGGAATCACAGCCTGGGGAACTCTAGTTGTCGGCGGCTCAGCCCTGCGGGGCAACCCCGGGTTCTGGATGGCTGCCAAATCTGGGTCTTGACTAGGGCCTTGGGAACTCGATCACGCGTCCGTGATCAGGCCCTTGGTGCCGCCTCATTCGTTCACCAAAAGTTGGGCCGTGGGGCCCATGCTTTGAACTTGAACGGCGCCCTTAAGGACCAATTTAGAGGTTCCATCGTGTTTGGGAGCAAAGCCGGCCGGAAAAGGCGTCATGGCATCACCGCCATGAAACCAAACCCCCGCCACTTTGTTTGCTGATGTTGGGGTGCGGTTGGGCCCCGCGTCTTGAGTCTCTGAGGGTGGGTATCAAATGAAACGTCTTCTTCTCGCGGCCGCTGGTCTGGTGGCGATTGCGGCGCCGGCTGCTGCAGCCGACATGCGCCCGGTCACCAAGGCGCCGCCGATTCCTGCGCCGGTCGTGCAGGTGTACAACTGGACCGGCTTCTACATCGGCGGTCATGTCGGCGGCGCGTTCGCAGGCAGCGACACGTTCAATGGCAGTGACGGCCGCTTCCTCGGCGGTGGCCAGGTCGGCTTCGATTATCAATTCGCCCCGAACTGGGTCATCGGCATCGAGGGTCAGTACAGCTGGCTCGGCGGTAATGACAGCAACGGTCTGGCGTTCGCCCCTGCAGGTCTCGCAACGCTGGACAATCGCGGCATCGGCTCCGTCACCGGACGACTCGGCTATGCCTGGGGCCCGGTGCTGCTCTATGGAAAGGGCGGTTACGCCGTGGCGGATCGCGAACTGAACGTGACGCAGTTCGGCGTGCCGGTGGCGTTCTCGACAAGCGGCCGCGGCAAGGACGGCTACACCGTCGGCGCCGGTCTCGAATACATGTTCGCGCCGAACTGGTCGGCCAAGGCCGAGTACCAGTACTACGACTTCGGCAAGACCACGTTCACGGCCGGTCCGGCGGCGATCGTCGGCACGAGCTTCAAGAACGACGAGCACACCGTCAAGGCGGGCGTGAACTACCGCTTCACGTGGGGCGGACCGCCGGTTCCGCGCTACTGAGCGCAGAAGAGTTTAGATCAATTCGAAAGGCCGGCCCGTCGCCGGCCTTTTTGTTTTTGTGCGGATGAGAATCGGCGACGGACTCGAAAGGCGTCCAACCGCAAGGCCCGCCTGTAAAAACAAACTGCGTGACCTTCTGCGGGGGAGGCGGCCAGAATTGCGCATGGAACAGTCGATTCGGAAAATCCGGTCTGACCTCGGCGCAACGACGCACCTGATGCTGGCGGCCGCGCTCGTCGCCGCCTGTTCGGTCAACGCGCTCCTTCTCCTGACGCATCTCTGAGAGGGCGACGCTGGGTCAAACGCGGCTCTCACGTCGATTTGTCAGCGTTATACCCGTCAATCGCCAACCTGTGAGACTTTAGACTCACAACGGTCACGTTATCCCACTACCGCTTGCTCCAACACGGAGCGCACCATGTCGAAAATCCCGCCGACCGAGTTTGGAGCCGAGCTTGTCATCTTGATGCGGTCGGTGCTCGATGAAGCGGTCGGGCGGATCAGTCATGAGCATCGCACGCCTGCCACCAAGGCCAAGATGGCTGAGCGGATTGTCAGGACCGCGTCGAGCGGTGTGACGGCGCCGGATCAGTTGCTGTCGGCAGCGATCGAGGAAGGCCGGGAGCCGGCCGCCTAAGTGAGGAATTTGAACGCCACGAGAACGGCCAGCAGGCCGAGGAAAATCAGCAGCGCTGGCACCTTCTGCTCGGGTCTGCCGCCGGCATTGCCCTTGGCGGCTTTGCTCTTGTCAGCCCTGGCCTGCGCCTCCGCCTGACGTGCGCGCGCCTCGCGTAGCGAGACGATATTGTCTCCGTCGTCAGGCCGTTTCGGTTCGGTGGCCATTTCATCTTTCCGGAAAAGCTGGACCCGGACAACAGCTTGGACGCGCTGCGCCAACAATTCAATCCGGCACATCGTCAAACATCGATGAGGTCTCGATCGGGGCAGATGTTGCAAAGCTGCCGCTTTCGAAAAGCGGGTTCGGCTGCTAGCCTTGACCGATCGAATTCCTGCACGGAGTTCGATGATTTCGATGACAAAATTGAAAAATCTGGGAGGACGAGATGCGTAGCGCTTCGGTGTTGACGTGTGCGGTCGCTTTGCTGACGACTTTTGGCAGCGCGAGCGCCCAGGATTGGACCAAGTCGAAATGGGGCCCGAACGACGAGATCGGCGCTGCCAACTACCTGACGCCCGAACTTGCGCTGAAGGCTGCGCAATTGGTCAAGACCGGCAAGACCTACGCACTCGGCATCGCCGTTGATTCCGCGACGCCTGCTTACCCGCCACGCGGCTTCAAGATCACTGTCGTGCAGCCGGGTCAGGCCGGCATCCCGGGCCTTGGGCCGAGCAAGACAACCTATAACGATGATATCATCGAGGGTTGGGTTGGTGTCGGCAGTCAGCTCGACGGCCTCGGCCATATCGGCGTCGAGCACGTCTACTACAACGGCAACAAGCTGGCCGATTTCGCCGACGCCAAGGGTCTGAAGAAACTCGGCATCGAAAAGGTCCCACCGATGGTGACGCGCGGCGTGCTGCTCGACATGGCGGCGCATTTCGGCACCGACGTGGTCAAGGAGGGGACCGCCTTCAACACCAAGGAGATCGAGGAGGTCGCCAAGAAGCAGGGCGTGGAGATCCGCCAGGGTGACGTCGTGCTGTTCCACACCGGCTGGGTCAGCCTCATCGGCAAGGACGACAAACGCTACAACTCCGGAGAACCGGGCCTTGGCGTGGAGGGTGCGAAGTATCTCGTCGGCAAGGGCGTCGTCGCGGTCGGCGCGGACACCTGGGGTCTCGAGGTCGTTCCGTTCGAGACCCAGAACGTCTTCGAGGTGCACCAGATCCTGCTGCCGATGGCTGGCACCTACATCCTGGAAAACATGAACACCGCGCAGCTTGCGGCCGACCGGGCCTACGAATTCATGTTCGTACTCGGCCAGCCGCGCTTCAAGGGCGCAGTGCAGAGCATGATCAACCCGGTCGCGATCCGCTAGCGCGCGGCTGCGGACTTTGAAAGTTCTCGGGCCGCATTGCTGCTGCGATGCGGCCCGGATCCTTTTGGCTCAGGAACACACAGAGAAGCCGTGTTAATCGCCGGTTGGCGTGATCCGGAATTCGACCACTTCGGGACGCCCGCGGAGATATGACGAAAGCGCTTCGGCGTTTTTGCGATCGCGGCTTTTGATCGTCATGCGATATTCGAACTGTTGCCCGCCTTCGCTCAGCCGGGAGGAAAGGTTGGCGATGGTAAATCCATGCTTGCGGATGAGGCTGTAGACCTCTTCTTCGCCAATCACATGATCCCGCGAAAAACGGACCATGTGGTGGGCGTAGAACTCGCTTGGTAGTCTGGCCTCCACATAGCGAAACAGTGCCAGCACGATCAGTGTTGCGCCTGTGCCGACGACAGCCGCAAACCAAAATCCGATGCCGACCAGAATGCCAATGGCTGACGTTATCCAAATCGACGCAGCGGTCGTGAGGCCGCGGACCGTCAGCCCCTCCTTGAAGATCACTCCCGCGCCGAGAAACCCAATCCCCGTCATGATGCCTTGGGCCATCCGGGTCGGGTCGGTCCGTATGGCGTCGTGGTCCAGCAACGTCATCCACCGGTTTTGATAGACGGTCACGATCATGAGGAGCGCGGAAGCAATACAGACGAGCGAATGAGTACGGAATCCGGCCGGGCGGCCATGAAAGGTCCGCTCGAATCCGATGAGCGCGCCGATAACGAGTGCGCCGCTCACTCTGCCGATGATCACCAGTTCATCGTGACCCACGCGATGTGCCTTTTGCTGCCCTATCTGAACGTCCGAATCACAGCCTTCTTTGCCAAGCGGACGTCCCCCAGCATACTGAACCCGGCATTCCGGGAAAGCCAGCCAAGCGAAGGCATCCGGATGTCGTGGTACATGCCGATTGCTCGCTGAGGCCTGGATGTCGGAGGCCGCGGGCCGCATCGTCACCACGATGCGGCCCGTATCGTGCCAGCCTCAAGAACACGTGAAGATGCTCCGGATGGAGCTGCTTGACTTTGACGTAGCGTCAAACGGGCATAACGCGGCCCTCACAGAGGAGCTCGTCATGACAACTCGTCGCGTTTTTCTTGGCAGCACGCTCGCTGCCGCCTCTGCAGTCACGCTGCCGCGTATCGGCTACGGTCAAATTTCGGCCCGCACTGCGAAGATCAAGACCAGTGATGGCGTTGAAATCTTCGTCAAGGATACCGGCGGCTCCGGCCGCGCGATCGTGATGACCCACGCCTGGCCGTTGAGTGCGGATGTCTGGGATTATCAAGCCGCAGCGCTATCGAAGGCCGGTTTCCGCGTGATCACCTATGATCGCCGCGGCTTCGGCCGTTCCGCACAGCCTGTGTCCGGCTACGACTTCGATACATTTGCTGACGATCTTGCCGCCGTCATTGCCCAAACGGGTGTGCGCGACGCGACGCTGGTCGGCTATTCGATGGGCGGCGGCGAGGTGGTTCGCTATTTCTCACGCCACAAGGGGCGCAATGTCACCAAGGCCGGACTGGTCGGCGCTGCCGCCTACTACCTGCTGAAGACCGAGGACAATCCGATCGGCATCGACGACGCCGTGTTCGACAGCATCAAGCAGGGCGTGCGGGGCGATCGGAAGGTCTATCTCGGCGGCTTGTTGAAGGACGTGTTCCTCGATGCGAAGCGTTCCGCAACCAACCCGGTGACCCAGGAAACGGTCGATGCGCTGCTTGCACTTGCGATGCAGGCGAGCGTCGCTGCCACGATTGGCTGCGTCGATGCGTTCAGCCGGACCGACTTCCGATCCGAGCTTGCATTGGTGAAGGTCCCGACGCTGGTGCTGCACGGCACCGCCGACATTCCCGTCCCGTTCGCATTTGGCAAGGCGACCGCTGCAGGCATCGCCCAGTCGCAGACGATCGCGTATCAGGACGGATCGCACGGCATCGTCCTCACCGAACGCGACCGGGTGACGCGAGACCTGCAAGCCTTTGTCGCGGCCTGACGCGATCGAAGGCAGGGAGAAAAAGATGTTTCGCATCGGTGAGTTCGCCCAGATCGCGCAGGTTTCGGGACGGCAGTTGCGGTTCTACGACCAGCTTGGCCTGCTTCAGCCGGCCCATACCGACCCGCAGACCGGCTATCGCTATTACAGCATCCGCCAGCTGCCACGGCTGAACTGCATCCTCGCGCTGAAGGACCTCGGCCTTTCGCTCGAGCAGATCGGCCCGCTGTTGAAGGATGAGCTTTCGCCGACTGAACTGCGCGCCATGCTGACGATGAAGCGGGCCCAGCTGGCGCAGTCGCTGCAGGAGGAAGAGGCGAGGCTTCGGCACATCGAGTCCCGCATCGCGCAGATCGACCGGCAGGGCGGCATAGGTGCCTACGATGTGGTGATGAAGTCGGTGCCGCCGACGCCGTTTCTCGCGCTGCGCTGCGCCTGCGACGGAATGGACGAAGTGGTGCAAATGGTGCGCCTCGTCGCCGAGGAGGGCGCACGGCAAATCCGCCCGGCGCTACGCGACAAGCTCATGGTGGTGGCGCGCAACGACCACGACGACGAAAAGCTCGATCTGGAGATCGGCTTTTCGCTGACGCGGTCGTCCAATGCGGTCATCCGCATCGCCGGCGATCTCGTGCTGCGTGCGAGCGAACTGCCCGCCGTCGAGGCCATGGCGACCATCGTTCGCCCCGGAACGAACGCGGAGAGCCATTCGTCGTTCGGTGCGATCGGCATGTGGATCGAGGCCAACGCCTACGAGGTCGCCGGTCCATGCCGCGAGGTGTTCCTCGAGCCGATCACCGGCCCGCCGGGCTTTGCCGGCGCGCTGGTCGAGATTCAGTTTCCGGTGCGCCGGGCCGCCTGAACTTCAACACCCGCAGAATTCGTTCGATCCGGAGGGCTCACGCGCTCCGGCGACGCGATCCGCTGCGCCGTGCGCGGCGGCAACCCAAGGAGATGAAACATGCTTACGATCCATGGCGTCCCGCTGTCGGTGCACACGCGCAAGACCATCGTCACGGCGATCCTGAAGGGGATCGACTACAAGCTCGAGGTGGTGATCCCGGTCATCCCGACCAGCCCGCCACCAAACTGGGACACGCTCAGTCCGACCGGCCTCATTCCCGTGCTGCAGGATGGTGGCTACACGCTCGCCGACTCTTCGGCGATCTGCCAGTATCTGGAGATGAAGCAGCCGTCACCGCCGCTGCTGCCGAGTGATCCTGAGAACTACGGCCGTGCGCTCTGGTTCGATGCCTACGCCGGCGGCACGGTGTTCAGGCATGTGGTGCACCCGCTGTTTCATCAGAAGATCGTCGCGCCAAACATCCGCAAGGAGCCGACCGACCAGGCGGTGGTCGACAATGTCCTCAGTCGCGTTCAGCCGAAGATCTTCGGCTACCTGGAACGAGAGATCAGTGGAAAGTTCCTCGCCGGTGATGCGCTGTCGCTCGCCGATATCGCGATCGCGTCGAACCTCATCACCTATCAGTACATGGGGTTTGCCGTGGACAGGGAGCAGTATCCGAAGCTTGCACGCTATCTCCGCGAGATGACGGCGCTCGAAGCCTTTCAGTGTGCGCTGACCGACGAGAAGCCGTTTGTCGAGCAGATGGGGCTGGATCGTTCGTTCCTGTCGTGACGCCTGAGTCACGCAGCCGTCGCAAAACCTTTGAGCCAGAGTCAAACGCCACCCGCATTCTCCGCCACGATTCGGCGGAGGATGCGGATTGGCGGCAGACGGACTCACGCGGCGACGGTTCCTGATGCGCGGTGCATCGGGGCTTGCGCTCGCTGGACTCGGCAACATCGCCTCGCCGTATCTCAGCTTCGCGGCGTCCCGGCCGGTGCTCACGCATGGCCTGCAATCCGGCGACGTGGCGGCGGACTCTGCCATCGTCTGGGCGCGCGCGGATCGCGCCTCGCGGCTGCTGATTGAAGCGTCGACTACGGATAGCTTTAGGGACATCTGCTGTACGACGTTCGTCGACGCGCTGCCGGAGAGCGATTTCACCGCAAAAGTGCTGCTCGAGGACCTGCCGGCAGGGCAGGAGATTTTCTACCGCGTGACGCCGCACGATCTTGCATCGCCTTTGGCGTGCGGGGAGATAAAAACCGGCAGGTTTCGTACCGCGCCAGATGATACGCGGTCGGTCTCGTTCGTCTGGTCCGGCGACACCGCCGGGCAGGGCTGGGGCATCGATGAAGCGCGCGGCGGCATGCGCACGTTTCGTACGATGCGCGACAACCGGCCCGACTTCTTCATTCATTCCGGCGACAGCATCTATGCAGATTGTCCGATTCCACGTGAGCTGAAGCTGCCCGGCGGCGGCGTCTGGCGCAACCTGGTGACGGAGGAGAAATCCGAGGTCGCGCAGTCGCTCGCGCAGTTCCGCGGCAACTACAAATACAATCTGCTCGACGCCAATGTCCGCGCCTTCAATGCCGAGGTGCCGATTCTTGCCCAGTGGGACGACCACGAGGTCGCCAACGACTGGTGGCCGACCCGCACCATCGATGAAGCCGGCTACACCGACCGCAGCGCGATGCAGCTCGCCGCGCGTGCCGGCCGCGCATTCCACGAGTACATGCCGACGCGGCAGACCTTTGCCGAGCCCGGCCGCATCTACCGCAAGATCGCCTACGGACCGCTGCTCGATGTGTTCCTGATCGACATGCGCAGCTACCGCGGCCCGAACGACGCACCGTCCGACGAGGCGCCGCTGCTGGGCGCAAAGCAGACCGCCTGGCTGCGGCGTGAGCTCGCGGCATCGAAGGCGACCTGGAAAGTCATCGCCGCCGACATGCCGATCGGCCTCGTCAGCAGCGATGCGGTCGCGCGCGGCGATGGCCCGCCCGAGGGGCGCGAGACCGAAGTCGCCGCGCTCCTGTCGTTCATCAAGCGCAACGGCGTGAAGAACATCGTCTGGCTGACCGCGGACATGCATTACACCGCAGCCCATCACTACGATCCGAACCGCGCGGTGTTTCAGGATTTCGAACCGTTCTGGGAATTCGTCTCGGGGCCCTTGCATGCCGGGACCTGGGGACCGGCGCCGCTGGACAACACATTTGGTCCGCAGGTGCGCTTTCAGAAAGGCTGCACGGCCGAACAGGGCGAGAACCTGGCGCCTTGCTTCGGGCTGCAATTCTTCGGGCGAGTGGATATTCACGGAACGACTGGCGTCATGACGGTGACGCTCAAGGACGTCGGCGACCAGGACCTTTGGTCGGTACAGATTGAACCAGCGGAGCCGCGCATGGCAGTCAAGTTCGCGCAGAAAAAATCGTAGCCCGGATGGAGCGAAGCGAAATCCGGGATTCTTGCCGCTGAGTCAGCCCCGGATTGCGCTTCGCTTCATCCGGGCTACGCGGCCTTCAACGCCGCGTGCCGCAGCACCACGAAGCGCGCATCGCTGTTCTCCTGCCGCAACAGCGCAACGTGGCCGATGGCGTGGGAGGCCAGCCCAAGCTTAGCAAACTCACCTTGCAGGAACGGCAACACCGCGTCACGCTTCGCTGCCGGCAGGCTGCCCGTCAGCGTCATGTGGAAGCGGAATTCCTCGAACACGTAAGGATAACCCCAGCGGTCGAGATGTTCGACCTGCCGCGGCGTGAGCGGGCTCTTCAGTCGGCGTTGCCGGTCGTGATCGGTGAGCGGCGCGCGAAAGGCTTCGAAGTCCGTGACGCAGTCATCGGCGAGCTTTGTGAGTGCCGCTACCGCAACATCGGGTACGACCGCGATGAAGCTGCCGATCGCCCGGACCACTGGTGAAATCCGAGGGACTTCGCGCGGTATTTGAGCGAAGCGGTCGAAGGCCTTGCAAAGATTGGCTTCTGTCTGGCCGTCGGCCAGCAGGAAAGGCGCCTTGAGCGTTGCGTGAAACCCGTATCTGCGCGGATCGGCGGTCAGTTCGTGCCAATCGGCGAACGCGGCAAGAGCCTGCGGCGGCTGCTTGAGATCCTCAGGTCCGAACACATCGTAGCCGACCAGCGCGGCGCCGAAACGATACAGCGCGGCGTCTGCGGCTGGCACATGATAAATGGCGTAGCGGGTTGGGCCGGGCATCGAACGCGGTTCAGTCAGCCGCGATCTGCGCGCGCGCGGCCGGTTGCGAGACCCGATCCGCCTCGGTGAGGTGAACGAGCTTTCCGGCGGCGATGACGGCGACGATCCGTGGACGCAGGGCGACTGCCGCGTCGACGAGGACGATGTCCGCGCGCCGTCTGGCCGCAAGCTCGCCGCGGTCGCTCAGGCCTGCGGCGGCCGCAGGCGCAGCCGAGATCAGCTCCCAGGCTTTCGGCAGCGGCAGCACGCCTTCGGCGACGAGGCGGAAGGCTGCCAGGATCATCGCCGGATAGTAGTAGTCCGAGGCGAGGATCGAGCAGAGGCCCTTGCGCACCATGTCGGTTGCACCGATCCACCCGGTGTGGCTGCCACCGCGAACGACGTTCGGTGCGCCGAGCACGATGAACTCGCCCGCGGCTGCCGCCTCGCGCGCGGTATCTTCGGTGACCGGGAATTCGGCGATGCGGACGCCCAGCGCGCGAAAGCCTTGCCGCGCCGCCGGCGTCTCGTCGTCATGCGACAGCAGTGGAATCTGGCTCGCCTGGCAGGCGGCGGCCAGCCGGACGATTGATGCCGGCACCTCGCCGGCGCGGGCAGCAACGCGGTCGACGAGGCTGTTGAACGCCTCTAGCGACAGGCCGGTGCGCTCGGCCATGCGCACACGCTTCTCGGGCTTCGCAGGGTTCAGCACCGTCAGCGACATGTGGTCATTGTAGGCGAGCAGATCGATGCGCTTTGCCTCGATCCAGCCGATGATGGTTTCCTCGGCGTCGAGGTTGTACGTCTCGTGCCGCAGATGAATGCGGGTGTCGCATGCAAGCCGCGGCCGCAACGCTTCCACAGCATCGACCAGCGCATGCGCGTTCTCGGACCCGCGCAAGCCCGGCTCCCACGACCAGGTGACGCCATGAAAGGCGGTGGTGATGCCGTTGGCTATCAGCTGACGGTCGCTGTCGATCAGCGCCACGTCGGTTGGAAAATCCACGCCGGGGCGGGGCATCATCTGCCGCTCGAAGGCGTCGCCGTGCAGATCGACGATACCAGGCAGCACCAGCAGCCCGCGCGCATCGATCCTCGACGAGGCGCCGCGTCCGGCACCGGCGTCGACGATCTTGCCGGCGGCGACGGCGAGGGGGGCTTCGGCCAGTTCGCCGCGGATCAGCGATTGGCCGCCTTCGATCAGGATGTCGGTCATGGATTCCAAAGCCGGAGTGGGAGGGCGATCAAGCGGATACGGCGGCACGCTCGTACTTGTCGAGAAATGCTTCTACACCAAGCTTGCGGAAGTCCGGAAGCGCCGTGCGCAGGGCCTCGTGGCTCCAGTTCCACCAGCCAAGCGCGCCGAGCCGCTCCGCCGTGCGCTCGTCGAAGCGGCGTCGGACGATGCGGGCCGGGTTGCCGGCGACGATGGTGTAGGCCGGCACGTCCTTGGTGACGATCGCGCCGGCGGCGATCACCGCGCCGGTACCGACATTGCGGCCAGGCAGGATGATGGCGCCATGGCCGATCCAGACATCGTGGCCGATGTGCACATGATGCTGCCGTCGCCAGGCGAAGAATTCCGCATCGTCCGCCTCGCCGGGGAAATACGCGCTGGAGCGATAGGTGAAGTGCGACTGTGTCGCGCGCTGCATCGGATGATTGCCCGGATTGATGCGTGTCATTGCCGCGATCGAGCAGAATCTTCCGATCGAGGTGTAGGTGATCTGGCTGTCGTTCACGACGTACGAATAGTCGTCGATCGTCACTTCGGTGAGGATCGTGCGGGCGCCGACTTCGCAGTAGGCGCCGAGGCGGCTGTCCTGCACCGAGGCCGATGGATGGATCAGCGGCGTAACGGAGAGAACCTTGCTCATGGCGCGTATCGAATCCTGATCTGGGGGGCCAACTTCTTCGGCACCAAGAATGACAGATCAATGACATTCAGATGACGACAACAAAATGGCTGTTGTCGACAGCCTTGGTGTGCAGCGCACGCTCCCGTGTCACATAACTGTAGGACTCCCGCGTTAGCCGTTGGCCCAACAGGGGACACGTGGGGTGATGGAATGCTGGTTGTCGATGAGCTGACCTGCCGGTTCGGCAGCAAGACCGCTGTAGACAAGGCGTCGTTTTCCGTTCCGCGGGGCAGTTTTATCGGCGTGATCGGCAGGTCCGGCGCCGGCAAGTCCACGCTGCTGCGCATGATCAACCGCCTCGCGGAGCCGAGCGCGGGTAAAGTCATGTTCGAAGGCGTCGATGTTACGGCGCTTCAGGGAGCCGAGCTCCGCCAGTGGCGCGCGCGCTCCGCTATGATCTTCCAGCAGTTCAACCTGGTCGGCCGGCTTGACGTGCTGACCAACGTGCTGATGGGCCGCCTTGCGAAGGTCCCGACCTGGCGTTCACTCGTTCAGCTCTGGCCGGACGACGACAAGGCCGTCGCCATGTCTGCGCTGGAGCAGTTCGACATGGCGCAGATTGCGTCGCAGCGCGCCGATCAGCTTTCCGGCGGCCAGCAGCAGCGGGTGGCGATCGCCCGCGCGCTGGTTCAGGAGCCCGACATCATTCTCGCCGACGAGCCGATCGCCTCGCTCGATCCGCGTAACACCCGCATCGTGATGGACGCGCTTTTGCGCATCAACAAGCACTTCGGCATCACGGTGATCTGCAACCTGCATTCGCTTGATCTGGCCCGCAGCTACAGCGACCGCATGCTCGGCATGTCGGCGGGGCGGATCGTGTTCGACGACAAGCCCGAGGCGCTGACCGACCAGGTGGCGCGCGAGCTTTACGATCTCGAAGCCAACGAAGTGATGGACGCGGCGCCGGAAGCGATTCCCGCCGGGGTTCCTGCCATGCGAGAGGTCGCGGCGGCGTAAGCCGCGATCGTTGCGTCACTGCTCAAAGAAACTGCACTCGAACCGGATGAGAGGCGTCATGCTCAATCGTCGTATCGCCATTGCGGGCTTTGCCGCCCTGGCTTTCAATGTCACCACGGCCCATGCACAGGATTGGAAGGCGAAGTATCCCGAACTCGTCTTCGCGATCGTCCCGGCCGAGAACGCCTCGGGCGTCAACGACCGCTATGCTCCATTTGTTGCCTATATGTCGAAGGAGCTCGGCACCAAGGTGACACTGCGCGTCGCCAACGACTACGCCGCGGTGATCGAAGGTCAGCGCGCCGGCAACATCCACATTGCAATGTACGGCCCGGCTTCGTATGCGCGGGCCTATGTCACCGGCGTCAAGGCCGAGCCGTTCGCCATCGAAGTCAGCGGCGACGGCACCAAGGGGTACTACTCGGTGCTCTATGTGAAGAAGGATGCGCCTTATCAGAAGCTGACCGACTTGAAGGGCAAGAACCTCTGCCTCGTCGATCCCAATTCCACGTCGGGCAACAACGTGCCGCGCTTTGCCATGAACAAGATGGACATCGATCCCGACAAGTTCTTCTCCAAGGTCGTCTATGCCGGCAGCCACGAGAATGCGGTGGTCGCGGTCGCCCAGGGAACGTGCGATGCGGCCTTCAACTGGTGGAACGACGAGAACGAATCCAACCTGCTGCGCATGGACCGCAAGGGGATGGCGAAGGCTGCCGACTTCAAGATCATTTTCAAGTCGGACCAGATCGTCAACTCGCCGATGGCTTATCTCACCGAGCTGCCGGCCGACCTGAAGGCGAAGATCAAGTCCGCTGTGCTCGAGCTCGCGACCAAGGACAAGGCGGCGTTCGACAAGATCTATGAAGGCAAGCAGCTCCCGTTCGAGGCAGTCGATCACAAGGCCTATGAGCCGGTGGTTGAACTGATCAAGTTCGTGGACTCGCTCCGCAAGGCAAAGTCCTGATGCAGTTTGCGTGAAGGTGCGGGCGGGCAAGTGTGGTGGTTCAGAAGTTCGCTTCAACCCTTGCCGCGAGTCCATCAAGCGAACTTCTGAACCATAAACCACACTTGAATCATGAATCTAACTAGTGTCCTGATCGAATCCGAAGTTCGCCAAAGAGCAAGCCGCTTGGTGGTGCGAACTTCGGATTCGGGACACTAGTATCTCGTCCGCCTGCACCCCATCACCATCAGATCATGTCCGCGGCAGTCCCCCATCTCCCTGAGGCGCAGCTCAACGTGCTGCTGCGCGGATATGCCGACGCTGTTGCGGCGAAGCGGCGGCGCTTTGTGCTCGGCGTCGCGTTGTTCCTTGTCGCCATGGCCGCGTCCGCCTGGATGGGCGAGGTCGCGCTCGACAAGTTCGCCCGCAACTTCTGGCGTTTCTTCGCCTATTTCGGCAACACCGTTCCAAGCCTTTCGCTTGCAACCCTTTGGGCCGATCTCGCCGAATGGTTCTGGGGGCTGAAGCGCTGGCTGCGGCTGCTCGGCGATACGATCCTGATCGCCTATGTGGGGACGCTCATCGGCGTGGTCGGCGGCTTTTGCCTCTGCTTTCTGGCGTCGGCCAATCTGGTCAAGTCGCGCGCCGTGGTCTTCGTGGCGCGCCGGACGCTGGAGTTCTGCCGGACGGTACCCGAGATCGTTTTCGCGCTGATCTTCGTCCTGGCCTACGGGCTCGGGCCGCTCCCGGGCGTGCTCGCCATCGCCATCCACACCACCGGCGCGCTCGGCAAGCTGTTCGCCGAGGTGGTCGAGAACATCGATTCGAAACCGCTGGACGGCGTCTCTGCATCCGGCGGCAACTGGTTCGAGAAGATCAGGTTCGCGGTGCTGCCGCAGGTGCTTTCGAATTTCGTCAGCTATGCGCTGCTCCGCTTCGAGATCAACGTGCGCGGCGCGGCGGTCATGGGTTTTGTCGGCGCCGGCGGTATCGGCCAGGACCTGATCGAGGCGGTCCGCAAGTTCTATTACACCGACGTCAGCGCCATTCTCATTCTGGTGATCATCACCGTGATGATCATCGACGGGCTCACCGAGCGCGTGCGTCATGCGCTGATCGGCATGGAGGCGCGGTCGTGAACGAACGCCCCAATCTGTTCGCGGGCCGGGCCGGCATCGAGCAGCGCTATCCCGATCAGTTCGGGAGCGACTGGCAGCGGCGCAGCATGGTGATCGGCACGCTTGTGGCGATGACCACGATCTTCATCGTCGGCCTGTTTCAGCTCGAGATCCCGTTTTCGCGGCTGATCCCCGGCACGTTGCAACTCGGCGACTTCGTCCGCCTGATGCTGCCGCCTGACCCTGGAACATGGTCGCAGACGCTCGCCTACCTCAAGGCGATGGGCGAGACGCTGTCGATCGCGTTCCTCGGTACGCTGGGCGGCGCCGTGCTGGCGTTTCCGATGGCGCTGCTGGCCGCGCGCAACGTGGTCGCCAACCGGATCGTGCATTTCCTGTCACGGCGCTGGCTCGATACCATCCGCGGCGTGGATACGCTGATCTGGGCGCTGATCTGGGTCAGCGTCGTCGGGCTTGGACCGTTCGCAGGCATCCTGGCGCTGGTTTGCAGCGATTTCGGATCGTTCGGAAAGCTGTTCTCCGAAGCGATCGAAACCGCCGACAAGCGCCCGGTGGAGGGCGTGCTCTCGACCGGCGGCAGCCACGTGCACGGTGTCCGCTTCGGGCTCCTGCCGCAGATCATCCCGGTTCTGGCGAGCCAGATCCTCTACTATTTCGAGTCAAACACGCGCTCGGCCACCATCATCGGCATCGTCGGCGCCGGTGGCATAGGCCAGCAGCTCTCCGAGCAGATCCGCGTGCTCGAATGGCAAAAGGTGGCCTTCATCATCATCATGATCCTGATCACCGTCGCGATCATCGACTGGGTATCATCGCGCCTGCGCTTCGCCATCATCGGCAAGGCCGCGCGCTAAGGTGTGGTGAGTTTGAGTTGGTTGGCCACCCCACGCTTTCTGCGTCATCCCCGCGAACGCGGGGATCCAGTATCCCAGAGCGTCAGTGATTTGGGCCGCTAACGCTGCGGAGTACTGGATACCCGCTTGCGCGGGCATGACGGCGGAGATTCATCGCCCTCCAGCCCGTCAACTCTCAACGACGAACTGAATGCGCTCGGCCGCAAAGCGCGAGCGGTGCGTCAGCAGCGGCGTGCCGTTCATGTCGGTATCGATGCTTTCCACCAGCACGATCGGCCGGCCGAGCGCCAGATCGAGCCTTGCTGCGTCCGCGGCGTCGACGATGGCGGCCGTCAAACGGGTCTCCGCGCGCCTGTAGTCCTTGATGCCGAAGTGGGCGAGGGTGCGTGTCATCGAGCCATGACGCTCGTAGATTTTTGCGGCGTCGGGAAAGCGCTCTGCCGGCATCCAGGTCGTCCCGGTGCTGATCGGCGTGCCATCGGCGAAGCGCCGGGTCTCCAGACGGACGAGTGGCGCCCCGGTCCTGATGTTGAGTCTTTTCGCGAGCGCGCGATCCGCGTTTTCGAGTGACGAGCCGATCAACTGCCCGCGCGCTTCACGGCCGCCTGCACTGATGTTCTCCGAGAATCGCGTGCGCGATCGCAGCGGGTAGGCGATGCGCGGCGCTTCCACATAGGTGCCGCTGCCGCGTTCGGCCCGCACCAAGCCGCGTTCGGCAAGCGCGGCGAGCGCCCGCCGCACGGTGTGACGGTTGACGCGATGGGTTTCGGCGATCTCGGTTTCGCCAGGCAGCTTCGTGCCCGGCGCATAGCGGCCGTCGGCAATGCCTTGCTCGATCGCGTCGGCAACGCGCCGCCACAGCGCCACGCCGGAAATCTCGATATCGGGCCTGTTCATCGCGCTGCGTTGCTTCTCAATGGACGAGGCGAGGGTGTGATTTGTCACTAAACGGTCATTTGCCTTCGCTGCGCAAGTTGTCTACGATAATAGACAACTTGGCAAGGACGATTTGAGTGATGACTGCAGCAACCGCGACACATGACGATATGACCGCGCTGCGCCGCAGGGCGATGGCGGTGCTTGCCGAATCATCGACCGATGACATCGCCGGGCACATGTCCGCCCTGACCGTTCCTGCGCACCGGGAGCTGCGAACGCCCGAGAACGGCCTGGTGATGTTGCGTGGCCGGATCGGCGGCGACGGCGCGCCGTTCAATCTCGGCGAGGCGACGGTCACCCGCGCCGCCATTCGCCTCGAAAGCGGCGAGGCGGGTTTCGCTTACGTGCTTGGCCGCGACGCACGCAAGGCCAGGCTGATCGCCATCTGCGACGCGATGCTTCAGTCGTCATCTCGCGCGCACGTGCTCGAGGCCGTGGTCGAGCCGCTGGAGCAGGCGATGATTTTGGGCAGGCAACAGCAGGATGCCGAGACCGCGGCGACCAAGGTCAATTTCTTCACGCTCGTCAGGGGCGAGGGCTAGTCATGCAGCAAGTGGTCACTGACATCAGCAGCGCGGTGTTCGCTGCGCAATCGACGTTTCGCAAGGTCATGGATGCGACAGCGCGTCCCGGTTCGGTCCATACGATCGCGTCGGCTGCCGAGACGCCCCCGTCGCTCGCGCCGGCCGCGGCCGCCATCGCCTTGGCCCTGTTCGATCACGACACGCCGGTCTGGATGGACGCGCCGCTGGCCGCATCGGAGGCAGTGGCGGCGTGGCTGCGCTTCAACACCGGCTGTCCAATTGGCGCCGACAGCGGCCAGTGCGCATTCGCGCTGATCACCGATACCGCCGCTCTGCCGCCGCTCGAGACCTTTGCGCTCGGAACGCCGGACTATCCGGACCGGTCGACCACGCTGATCCTGCAGGTGCCGACGCTGACCGGCGGGCCTAGGCTGACCTTGAGCGGTCCGGGCATTCGCGGCACCGCCAGCCTGCGCCCCGGCGGGTTGCCGGAGGACTTCATTGCGCGCAGCGCCGCCAATCGCGCGCTGTTTCCGCGCGGTGTCGACCTGCTGCTGGTCGCCGGACATGACATTGCGGCACTGCCGCGCACCACGATCGTTGCGAGGGCCTGAGAATGTATGTCGCAGTCAAGGGCGGCGAACGCGCCATCGAGAACGCGCACCGGCTGCTGGCGCACGAACGGCGCGGCGATCCGGCGGTGCCGGAAATTTCGCTGGCGCAGATTTCCGAACAGATGAGCCTGGCGGTCGATCGGGTGATGACCGAAGGCTCGCTTTACGACCGCGAGCTGGCCGCGCTGGCGATCAAGCAGGCGAGGGGCGATCTGATCGAGGCGATTTTTCTCGCGCGCGCGTTCCGCGCGACGCTGCCGCGGTTCGGTTCGACCGAGCCCATCGATACCGGCGCGATGCAGATCCGCCGCCGCATCTCTGCGACCTTCAAGGATATTCCAGGCGGCCAGATTCTCGGACCGACCTTCGACTACACCCACCGCCTGCTGGACCCCGCGCTGGCTGGCGAGACCGATCCCGAAGCTCCCACCGAGGCCAAAGCCGATCCCGCGCGGATGCCGCGCGTCACCGACATCCTCGGCCACGACGGCCTGATCGAGCCATCGCCTCAGGCGGAAGAGGGCGTGCCGGTCGGCGACCTGACGCGCGAGCCGCTGAACTTTCCGGCCGATCGCGACCTGCGCCTGCAAAATCTCGCGCGCGGGGACGAGGGCTTTCTGCTGGCGCTCGGCTACTCGACCCAGCGTGGCTATGGCCGGACCCATCCGTTCACGGGTGAGATCCGCCTTGGCGAGGTCGAGGTCGAGTTTGTCGCCGAAGAGGTCGGCTTCGTCGTGCCGCTCGGCCGCATCACCGTCACCGAATGCCAGATGGTCAACCAGTTCAAGGGCTCGGCGACCGAGCCGCCGTGTTTTACGCGCGGCTACGGGCTGGCCTTCGGCCAGTCGGAACGGAAGACCATGTCGATGGCGCTGGTCGACCGCGCGCTGCGCGCCCGCGAATTCGGCGACGACATCAAGGCGCCGGCGCAGGACGAGGAGTTCGTGCTGTCGCATTCGGACAATGTGCAGTCGACCGGCTTCGTCGAGCATCTGAAGCTGCCGCACTATGTCGACTTCCAGTCCGAGCTCGGACTGATCCGCAAGCTGCGGCGCGAGTTCGCCGAAGCGCAAGGCGAGAACGACGAACAGCTGAAGGAAGCCGCGGAATGAACGCGCCCGCCTACAACTTCGCTTACCTGGACGAGCAGACCAAGCGGATGATCCGCCGCGCGATCCTGAAGGGGATTGCGATCCCCGGCTATCAGGTGCCGTTCGCCAGCCGCGAGATGCCGATGCCGTATGGTTGGGGCACCGGCGGCGTGCAGGTGACGGCGGCGATCCTCGGCCCCGACGACACGCTGAAGGTGATCGATCAGGGCTCCGACGACACCACCAACGCCATCTCGATCCGAAAATTCTTCGAGAAGACCGCCGGCGTGAAGACGACGACCGCCACCGGCGAGGCCACCGTGATCCAGACGCGGCACCGCATTCCGGAGGCGGCGCTGCAGGAGCACCAGGTTCTGGTCTATCAGGTGCCGATCCCGGAGCCGTTGCGGTTTCTCGAGCCGCGCGAGACCGAGACGCGCCGCATGCACGCGCTCGCCGAATACGGGCTGATGCACGTCAAGCTGTATGAGGACATCGCCCATCACGGCCATATCGCGACCAGCTACGCCTATCCGGTGAAGGTCAACGACCGCTACGTGATGGACCCGTCGCCGACGCCGAAGTTCGACAATCCGAAGATGGACGACTGCCCGGCGCTGCAGCTGTTCGGCGCCGGTCGTGAAAAGCGCATCTACGCGATCCCGCCGCACACCACGGTGGTGTCGCTCGACTTCGAGGATCACCCGTTCGAGCGCTACCGGCACGAAGCACCGTGCGCGCTGTGCGGCGCTGCGGATTCCTATCTCGACGAGGTGGTGATCGACGACAAGGGCGGACGCATGTTCGTCTGCTCCGACACCGATCACTGCGAGGGCCGCCGCGAGGCAGGTCATCGCGGCGTCCAGCCGGAGGCATTGGCATGAGCGCGACCGATCGGCCGCTGCTGACGGCGGAAGGCCTGGCCAAGAATTACGGGCGGCTGCAGGCCTGCCGCGACGTCTCGTTCAATCTCTATGAAGGCGAGGTGCTGGCGATTGTCGGCGAGTCCGGCTCCGGCAAGTCGACGCTGCTGCAACTGCTGTCGACGCAGATGGAGGCGTCGGCGGGCCGCGTGCTCTATCGCATGCGCGACGGCGTGACGCGGGATCTCGCAACGCTCGGCGAGGCGGAGCGCCGCTTCCTCTACCGCACCGACTGGGGCTTTGTGCACCAGGACCCGGCGATGGGCCTGCGCATGAAGGTCTCGGCCGGCGCCAATGTCGGCGAGCGGCTGATGGCCGTGGGCTGGGAGCATTACGGCCGCATCCGCAGCACGGCGCAGTCCTGGCTCGAGCGGGTCGAGATCGAGGTCGGCCGCATCGACGACTCGCCGCACACCTATTCCGGCGGCATGCGCCAGCGCCTGCAGATCGCCCGCAATCTCGTCACCGAGCCGCGGCTGATCTTCATGGACGAGCCGACCGGCGGCCTCGACGTGTCGGTGCAGGCGCGGTTGCTCGACCTGCTGCGAAGCCTCGTGGCCGAGCTCGGGCTCGCCGTCGTCATCGTCACCCACGACCTCGCCGTGGCGCGGCTGCTGTCGCACCGGATCATGGTGATGAAGGAGGGCAGGGTGATCGAGACTGGCCTGACCGACCAGGTGCTCGACGATCCGCGCGAGCCCTACACCCAGTTGCTTGTCTCTTCGATCTTGCCGGCGTGAGGACCCAATGACCGCCATGCTGCAAGTCAAGGACGCCGCCAAAACCTTCACCATGCACCTGCAGGGCGGCATCCGGCTGCCGGTGGTTGCCGGCGTCTCGTTCGAGGCGCATCCGGGCGAATGCGTCGTGCTGGCCGGGCCGTCCGGCGCGGGCAAGTCGTCGATCCTGAAGATTATCTTCGGCAACTATCGCTGCGATTCCGGTGAGGTCGCCGTCCGGCACCAGGGCAACGTCGTCGATATCGCCTCGGCCGAGCCGCGCGAGATCCTGAGCATTCGAAAAGCCACCATCGGCTATGTCAGCCAGTTTCTGCGCGCGGTGCCGCGTGTGCCGGCGCTGGATGTGGTGGCAGAACCATTGATGGTCGGCGGGGTCGCGCGCGAGGAAGCCCGCGAGCGCGCCGGGACGTTGCTGCGGCGCCTGAATATTCCAGAGCGGCTGTGGACGCTGCCGCCGTCGACGTTCTCCGGCGGCGAGCAGCAGCGGGTCAACATCGCCCGCGGGTTCCTGCCGGATCTGCCGCTGTTGCTGCTGGACGAGCCGACCGCCTCGCTCGACGCCGCCAATCGCGCGGTGGTGGTTGGATTGGTCGAGGAGAAGAAGCGCAAGGGCGTTGCGATGGTCGCGATCGTTCATGACGACGACGTGCGCGAGAAGATCGCCGACCGAACCGTCGATGTCACAAAATTCGCGGCAGCAGCGTGATACAAAAAAAATGAAACCAACCGAGGCTGACATGATTCTCACCAATGCTCGCGTCGTGCTCGACGACCGGGTGATCGAGCGCGGCTGGATCGCGGTCGCCCACCGCGGGATCGTCGAGATCGGCGAGGGCAAGGCGCCCGAGCGCGGCGAGGATATGAACGGCGATCTGGTCATGCCCGGCCTGATCGAGCTGCACACCGATCACCTCGAGGCGCACTACGTGCCGCGCCCGAAAGTGTTCTGGGATCCGGTCGCCGCAGTGGTGTCCTATGACGGCCAGCTCGCCACCAGCGGCATCACCACGGTGCTCGATTCGTTGCGCGTCTGGCGCGAGGACGGCGCCGAGGAGGTCGACGGGCAGGCTGACATCCTTTCGGCGGCGATCGACAAGGCGCGCAAGGCGGACCTGCTGCGGGCCGAGCATTTCCTGCACCTGCGCTGCGAAATCCCGATGCCGATGGTGGTCGAAGATACGGCCAAGCTCGCGTCGCGCCCGGACGTGCGTCTTATCTCGCTGATGGATCACACGCCCGGCCAGCGCCAGTTCCGCGATGAAGCGAAGCTGCGGACCTATTATCGCGGCAAGAAGGGCGGCTTGAACGACGCAGAGCTGGACCAGCTGTTCGCGCGGCGGTTCGAGTATCAGCGCAAGTACGCGGACGTGAACATGCGCGGCGTCGTTGCGCTGGCGCAGGGCCTCGGCGTGCCGCTGGCAAGCCATGACGACACGACGGAAGAGAACGTCGCCGATGCCGTTCGCGACAAAGTCTCGGTGGCGGAGTTCCCGACCACCCTGGAGGCCGCGCGCGGCCTGCATGAAGCCGGCATCGCCATCCTGATGGGCGCGCCGAACGTCGTGCGCAACGGTTCGCATTCGGGCAACATCGCCGCCGCCGATCTCGCCCGCGAGGGCCTGCTCGACATCCTGTCGTCGGACTACATCCCCTCCAGCCTGCTGATGGCGGCGTTGCAGCTTCCCGAGCGCATTCCGTCGATCACGTTGCCTGACGCGGCGCGGACGGTGACGAAAGCGCCGGCCAAGGCGGTCGGCCTCAACGACCGCGGCGAGATCGCCAAGGGCAAGCGCGCCGACCTGATCCGGGTGCATGTGGGCGCCAATGTGCCGGTGGTGCGCAGCGTCTGGCGCGCCGGAAACCGGGTGGCGTGAGCCAAATCGGACCAGGCGCACTGGTTCTTGTCGTCGGCCCAAGCGGCGCCGGCAAGGACACCCTGCTTGGCGCAGCGCAAACGATGCTGGCGGGCGACGACCGCATCGTGTTTCCGCGGCGCGCGGTGACACGCGAGGCGTCAGCGTTCGAGAACAACGAAGCGATAACCCGGGCCGACTTCGACCGCGCCGTGGCGTCAGGCGACTATGCGCTGTGGTGGCGTGCACACGAGCACGGCTACGGCATTGCGCGGGCGATCGACGACGACATCGGCGCAAACCGCGTGGTCGTCGTCAACGCATCGCGGACGATCATCGGCGACGCGCGACAACGCTATCAAAGGCCTGCCGTCGTGCTCATCACCGCGCCGGCCGATGTGCTGGCGGAACGGCTGGCGGCAAGGGGCCGCGACAGCGACGGCGACCTCGGTGGACGCCTGCAGCGGGCGGCGCTCGGGACAGAGAGCGAGCCGGAGCTGACGATCTCCAACGTCGGTGCGATCGAAGACAGCGCCCGGAAGCTCGCGGAGTTTATTGCGGGGCTGAAGCGTTAGCCGTCATTGCGACCCGCCTTCGCTCTTCGAGCTACGGCGGGCAGGGCGAAGCGACTTGTTCGCCGGAGGGCGAAGGCGGAAGCAATCCAGCCGGCAGTGGCGGCAGTAGTGTCCGTATTCTCTAGGGGGTCATGGCTTGACTGCGGGATTGTCCTAATCCGATTTCAGGGCTTTCTAGCTGATCCTTCGGGTTATTGCGGGGTGCACGCCCAAGCACAAGCAGTGAGGATACCGCTACCTCCCCGAAGGAGCCCCTTTTTGCCCTTGAATCCTGCGTCGACAAACAAGGCCGTGAAGCTGGCGATTAGCACCTGGGGCAAAGTCGGGGTGGAGGTGTCCGCGACATCAGCCCGCTTCATGCGGTCAGATTTCTGAAGTCGCAATCTCGGAGAAAAAGAGGATCGAGTCATCTCACGGCTAAATGGAGATAACGCCATGGCCACCAATCTCGTCTCTGTTGTGATGCAATTCTTGACCCCCGACATGATCGCAAAGATCGCGTCCGTCTTGGGACTTGACCGCAGCCTCGCGCAAAAGGCCATTGGAGGCGCCGTCCCCGCGCTGCTTGTGGGTCTCGCGGACGTCGCCTCCGCGCCCAACGGGGCACGCCAGCTCAGCAACACGTTGGCGCAGCAACAAGCAGGGTCGCTCGAGAGCATCAAAAATATGCTCGGTGGTTCGGGCCAGAACACGCTTACGGAAACCGGATCGAGCATGCTGTCTGGTTTGTTTGGAGGAGGAACGCTGGACACGATGGCACAGTCGATCGGCAAGTTCGCGGGACTCGACGGCGCAACCAGCAAGTCGCTACTCGGCATGCTCGCCCCTGTGGTCCTCGGGACGTTGGGTCAGCAGCAGCGCAGCGCGGGCCTGGATGCGAGCGGACTCGCATCGCTTCTCGGCGCACAGAAGGATCAGATCGCCGCGGCGATTCCATCGGGCCTGGCCGATCAAATGACCGCTGCCGGCCTTATCGATGGGGCAGCCGGAACCCTGCGTAGCGGTGCTGCGGCAGCCTCGGCCGCCGGCGCTGGCCGGGCAGCTCACGCCACCACAAGCGCAGCATCGTCGCAGTGGCCCTATTGGCTAGCGGCCCTGGCCGTACTGGCTGGTGTTGGCTGGTATGCCTTGGGCCCCCGGACCGGTGAGAAGGTTGCCGAAGTGCCGCGTCCCGTCACAACGCAGCCCGAGACCGGAACCGTGGGCATAGCTCCGTCAAATCTGACGATTGGAGGAGTGAATCTGGCGAACCAGGTCAACTCGTCCGTCGGCTCGGTGAGATCAGCGCTGGAAACGATCAAGGATGCCGCGTCCGCCGAGGCCGCTGTACCCAAGCTTCGCGAAGCGACAACGCAATTGAACGAAGTCGGCAACCTCGCGACCAGGCTCACCCCCGAAGGCAAAAGCGCTCTTGCCAAGTTGATCGCGGCAGCAACGCCAACCATCAACCAGATGTGCGACAAGGTGCTGGCGACTCCCGGAGTTGGAGATATCGCGAAACCGGCGATCGATGAGCTTCGCGTAAAGCTCGATACGCTCTCACGCGCTTGATCGCTGGATGCCATTCTGCGCGGTCTGCGAGGCAGACCGCGCGCTCGGCCGCTTTGATTTGCGGCGATGCGGGTAACATCGGGAGGAAATCAAATGGCAGACAAGACCAGCTTCACAAAGGATGAATGGGCGCTGCTCCTGAAAAGTCCAATGATCGCGGGAATGGCCATCACCGCGGCCGATCCAAGCGGGCTGTGGGGTCTTTTGAAGGAATCCTTCGCTGGCGGCGCCGCGCTGACCAAAGTGGCGACCGACGCAAGCGCCAATGTGCTTATCAAGGCTGTCGTTACGGATTTCTCGACCAGCGAGGGGCGGAGCATCGCGCGCGATGGTCTCCAGGCGGAATTCTCAGGTGCCAAGCCCCAAGAGGTCAAAAGTAAATCCATCGATTCGTTGCGCGAGGTTTCAGCTTTGCTGGCCGCGAAGGCTCCTGGTGACGCAGCCGCGTTCAAGGGCTGGCTGCGTCAGATTAGTCAAAGTACCGCCGAAGCGGCGAAAGAGGGCGGCGGCCTGTTCGGCGGTGGAGTTCAAGTGAGCGAAGTCGAAAAGGCCACGCTCGGTGAGATCACCACTGCACTTGGGGTCTGATCACGCTGCAGAAAGGTGGTAGCCTTTCGTGACGCTCGAGCGCTGGCCTTCGAGCGCAGCGCACCTTCCTGGGCCTGATGGAGCTTGCAGCGCGTGTCGAACGTCGATCTGATAATGTCGGTTGCGCTTGGCATCGGGCTGGCTGCGGCAACCGGCTTTCGATTGTTCTTGCCGCTGCTGATACTCAGCGGTGCGGCCTATACAGGTCACGTGAGCCTGGATGAGAACTTCGCGTGGCTTGGCACGCCAGCTGCGCTCATCATGCTCGGCACGGCGGCCATCGCAGAAGCCGTCGCATTCTACGTTCCGGGCGTCGACAATCTGCTCGACACCTTGGCTACGCCTGGCGCTGTTGTGGCAGGGACGATCATGTCTGCCGCTGTCATGACCGATCTGCCGCCGATCATGAAATGGACAGCAGCCGTCATAGCTGGAGGCGGCATCGCCGGCATCACGCAAGGCGCCACCGCCATGTTGAGGGCAAAGTCCACCGTCCTGACGGGCGGCCTCGGCAACCCGGTGATCGCAACCGCCGAACTCGGCGGCGCCTCGCTCATTTCGCTTCTTGCCCTGGCAGCACCGCTCGCCGCCCTGGCGGTGGTTGTCGTCCTCATCTGGTTGGCATTTCGCCTGTTTCGACGGCCGGCGAGGAACATAGTGAACGATCGATAGGATCGATCCTCAGCGCAAACTTTGGCGCATGGCGGCGCACCGTTCTCGTCGTACCCGTTGCGATAATTGTGCACAGACACGATTCTGTCAGTAGTCTTTCGATTTCCCTGAATCAGAAATTGAAAATTACGGATTTTCCGAATATATGGTTGTCATCCGCTCCGGTGGGAGGGCGAGTGCGCATTCGTCAGCGTCTCGGAGCGGCTGCGACGGGTCCGTCGCGGTGCCGGCTCGATCCGGAGCACGCTGATGAGGCGTGCCGAGGAAAGGGATGATGACCGGTGCCGAGGGCGGACGGCCCAAGCGGTCCAGCAATACGGTGAGGTCTTCCGTATTTGGTCAAGTGAGCCGGGCCTGGCTCCGCTGGAATCCGGCAAGCCGTTAATCCGGCGCGTGCGGAACGCAGGCGAAAGCTTCGTCTGTGGTCCGGTTCAGCTCAAGCGTTTGGGCTGGACCATCGCCGTGTGCCACGCGTCGGCATACGGATTGACCCGGATGCGACAAGCATACGGGTGCCGCGGGCGCGGCCTTTCGCCCTGTGTTCCGCACGCCCTCTTTCCAAGGGATGCGAAAGAAAGAAGACCGGCAAGCCCTGGGGCCGGAGTGAACACGGGGCGATTTGGCGCGCCGTAGCGTGACTTGCCGCGCCGTAGCTCGAAGAGCGAAGGCGGGAGCGCGAAGGCGGCTGACGCGCGTCTGGAGTTTGCTGTTTGACAATTGAATCAGTGGCTGTCGTTGCCGGGCTTGACCCGGCAACCCCGCTTAGATTGGCGCTGCGTTCGCGAAGTCAGTGCCTCCCTAAGCGAAGTCACTGGGACAAGCCCGGTGATGACAGCCGCCTTTGCGGCGCCGCCGAGTCAAATCGGATAATGCTGCGGCCCTGTCTCGATCGTGATCCAGCGCAATTCCGTGAACTCGGCGACGCCGGCCTTGCCGCCGAAGCGGCCGTAGCCGGAGGCTTTGGCGCCGCCGAACGGCATCTGTGCCTCGTCGTGCACCGTTGGGCCGTTGACGTGGCAGATGCCGGACTCGATGCGCTTGGCGACGTCGAGCGCACGGGCTATGTCGCGGCCGAACACGGCGGCGGACAGGCCGTATTCCGTGTCGTTGGCGACGCGCACGGCTTCATCGACGCTGTTGACCCGCACGACGCTGACCACCGGGCCGAACGATTCCTCGTTGTAGATTCGCATCGACGAATTGACGCGATCGATCACCGTCGCCGACATCAGCGTGCCCTCGCTGCGTCCGCCGGCGACCAGCTTGCCGCCTTTGCTGACCGCGTCGTTGACGAGGCCCTGGATGCGGGTCGCGGCATCGAGGCCGATCAGCGAGCCGAGCGGGGTGTTGCCCTTGCGCGGGTCGCCGGCGACCAGCGAACCCGCCTTGGTTGCAAGCTTGGCGACGAAGGCGTCGGCGACCTTCTCGTCGACGACGATGCGCTCGGTCGACATGCAGATCTGCCCCTGGTTCATGAAGGCGCCGAAGCCGGCGGCGGCGACCGCCGCATCGATGTCGGCGTCGTCGAGCACCACCAGCGGCGCCTTGCCGCCGAGCTCCAGCAGCGCGGGCTTGAGATACTTCGCGGCGATCTGCGCGATGATGCGGCCGACGCGGGTCGAGCCGGTGAAGTTCACACGTCGCACCGCGGGATGGGCGATCAGCGTCTCGATCAGGGCAGGCGCGTCCTCCGGCGCGTTGGTGATGACGTTGAGCACGCCCGGCGGCAGGCCTGCGTCGCGCAGGCACTCGGCGATCAGCCGGTGCGTGCCGGGACAGATTTCGGAGGCCTTCAGCACAACCGTATTGCCGCAGGCGAGCGGCAGCGCCAGCGCGCGGACGCCGAGGATCACCGGCGCATTCCAGGGCGCCATGCTGAGGATGACGCCGGCAGGCTGACGGATCGCCATGGCGATGCAGCCCGGCTTGTCCGACGGGATCACCTCGCCGGAAATCTGCGTGGTCATCGCCGCCGCCTCGCGCAGCATGCCGGCGGCAAGGTGCACGTTGAAGCCGGCCCAGCCGGCGGTGGCGCCGGTCTCCGCCGCCATCAGCTCGACGAACTGCGGCGCTTTTGACGCGAGCAGGTCGGCGGCCTTCAACAGGATCATGCGCCGCGCGTTCGGGCCCGTCTGCGACCAGGCCGGGAAGGCGGCCGCGGCGGCGTCGGCCGCGCGCCGGGCATCGGCGATTTGAGCTGCCGCAGCGCGGCTTGCGACATCGCCGGTGACGGGGTTGAGGCGGTCGAAGGTCGCGCCGTTCGACGCCGGCACATCCTTGGCTTCGAGCAGCAGGGCGATCTCGTGCATGGCAGGTCCTCCGATGGATGTTTCGCGGTTTCAGTGGCTGACGGCGGCAGGTCCGGCGCCGAGATAGGCGCGCTGGACTGCCGGATTGGCTTTCAGGTTGGCGGCGGTGTCGTGATCGACGATCGAGCCATTTTCGAGCACGTAGCCGCGGTCGGCGATGCGCAGGCTTTCCAAGGCATTCTGTTCGACCAGCAGCAGGCCGAGGCCTTGCTCGCGCACTTGCCGCAGGGTCGCGAACAGCTCGCGCACCAGCGCCGGCGAGAGACCGAGCGAGGGCTCGTCGAGCAACAACACGTCGGGGTTCGACATCAGCGCGCGACCGATCGCCAGCATCTGCTGCTCGCCGCCGCTCATCGTGCGCGCGACCTGTGTCGACCGCTCGCGCAGGCGCGGAAACAGGCCGAGGATCTTCTCGCGCCTTGCGGCCTCCCCAGTGCGGGCGCGTTTCGGGTTGGCGCCGAGCAGCAGGTTTTCCTGCACCGTCAATTCGCCGAAGATGCCGCGGCCCTCCGGCACCAGCGCCAGCCCGCTTTCAACGATTTCATGCGCGGGGAGGGTGGAGAGATCGCGGCCGCCGAGTGTCACCCGCTTGCCCGGCAGGGTGCGGACGATGCCGGCGATCGCCTTCAGCAGCGAGCTTTTGCCGGCGCCGTTGGCGCCAAGGATCGTGACGATCTCGCCACGGCCGACGAACAGGCCGACGCCGTCCAGCGCGCGATGCTGGCCGTAGGCGACGCTCAGGTTCGCGACATCAAGCATCGGCCGCTCCGCCGAGGTACGCCTCGATCACATTGCTGTCGGCGAGGACTGCTTCGGTCGTGCCCTCGGCGATCTTGCGGCCGCTGCTCATGACCACGCAGCGGTCGCACAGGGCGCGAACGGCGTTCATCACATGCTCGACCAGCAGCACGGTGACCCCGTCATCCTTCAGCGAGCGGATCAGGTCGATGCCGATGGTCAGCTCCGACGGATTGAGCCCGGCCAGCCACTCGTCGAGCAGCAGCAGTTTTGGGTGCGGCGCCAGCGCGCGGGCAAGCTCCAGCCGCTTGCGGTCGATGTAAGTGAGACCGGCGGCCTGCTTGTGCTCGAAGCCGGCGAGCCCGACCCGGGCGAGCAGCGCCAGCGCGCGCGCGTCCGCATCGGCCGCGGACAGGTGCGGCTTGTGGAAGGCGATGCCGGCCAGCACGTTCTCGCGGCAATCCATGCCGTCGAGCACGCGCACGAGCTGGAATGTGCGGGCGAGACCGAGCCGTGCGATCCGGTAGGACGGAAGGCCGGTGATGTCGCGTCCCGCAAGACGAATGGCGCCGGCATCGGGCCGCAGCACGCCGGACATCAGGTTGAGCGCGGTGGTCTTGCCGGAGCCGTTGGGACCGAGCAGGCCGAAAATCTCGCCGCTTTCGATGCGGAAGCGGAGGTCGTTGACGGCCACGAGCCCGCCGAAGGCGCGGGTCAGGCCTTCGATCTCCAGCGCCGGAAAGGTTGCCGCGCCGTTCATGCCGGCACCCGTTGTGGTGCGGGTGGCCGGCGCAGCTTTGCCTGCCAGCCCTCCAGCAGGCCGGCGATGCCGCGCGGCAGCATGTAGACGATGACGAGGAAGATGCAGCCGAGGATGATCATGAAGGTGTTGGGGAAGCGCGCGCTCAGGAGCTCGAACAGCAGCACCAGCGGCACGGCGCCGAGCACTGGCCCCCACAGCCGGTGCGCGCCGCCGAGCAGGGCCATGATCAGCACCTGGAACGAGATCATGGCGTTGAAGGCGATCGACGGCTCGATGTAGGTCCAGCGCGGCGCCATGATCGCGCCGGCAAGCGTCATGATGGTGGCGCTGATGGTGAACAGGGCGACTTTGGCGATGGTGGTGTTGATGCCGCAATGGGTGGCGACGGTTTCGTCCTCGCCGATGATGCGCAGCGCAAAACCAAGGCGCGAGCGCGCGATCAGCCAGCCGAGTGCGAACACGACCACGGCCAGCGCCAGCAACTGCCAGTAGATGTCGCGCTGGGTGATGTCGACGAACACATAGCGCCCGAGCACGCGCGACTTGTTGACCTCGAACCAGACGACCAACTGGCGCACCAGCTCCGCCAGTCCAAAGGTGAAGATGACGAAGTAGACGCCGCTCAGCCGCAGGGTCGACAGCCCGACGATGGCGGCGAGCACCGCGCCGAGCGCAGCCGCAATCAGCAGCACCAGCGGCCAGGGCAGCACTTCGCCGAGCACGGCGACGGTATAGGCGCCGACGCCGAAGAATGCGGTGGTCGCTAGCGACACGTAGCGGGTGGGGCCCGAGAACATGCCCCAGGCGGTGGCCAGCACGGTGTACTGCAACAAACCGATGGCCAGAGCCAGATAGTAGGCGTTGGCAAGCTGCGGCACCAACGCCAGCAGCACCAGTGCCGCCAGTGCGACAACGCCGAGTGCGATGGTTCGAACGTTCACCGCGTGGCCCTGCCGAACAGTCCTGCCGGCTTCACCAGCAGCACGCTGAGGAACAGCGCGAAGTTGACGGCGAGCGTCAGCCCCGGATCGACATAGGAGGCGACCAGCGCCTCGCTGAGCCCGAGCGCCAGGCCCGCGATCAGGCAGCCGAGCATGTTGCCGACGCCGCCCATGACGACCACGATCAGCGCTTTCATCGTGAACACGACGCCGGACGAGGCGGAGAAGGTGAGGAAGGTGCTGACCAGCACGCCGGCCGCGGCAACCAGCGCGCCGCCGAGCGCAAACGTCAGCGCGGATGCGCGCGGCACGTCGATGGCGACGAGTTGCGCTGCGATCGGGTCGACGGCGACCGCGCGAATGGCGGTGCCCACGCGCGTGCGCGTCAGCGCCAGATAGAGCGCGGCGCCAAGCAGCACGGCGACAGCGAGTGCCGCAAGGCGGTTGGCGGCAATGGTCTCGCCCAGCAGGTGAACCGGGAAGGCGAGGTACGAGTAGCTGTGGTAGGCGCCGCCGAACAGGGCCAGCATCGAGCCCTGGATGATGAAGGTCAGCCCGAAGGTCGCAAGGATGCTGTCCACCTCGAGCGCATCGCGCGTTGGCGCGCGGCGCACCAGCGGCGTCAGCAGCAGCTTGTAGACGGCGAGGTTCACCACGAACGCGGCCGGCACGACGAGCACCAGGCCGACGAACGGGCTGATGGCCCAGGCCGTGAAGAGCCAGTGCGAGGCGAAGGCGGCGGCGATCAGGAACTCGCCATAGGAGAGATTCATGATGCGCGCCACGCCGTACTGGAGCGTGAGCCCCATGGCGACGAGTGCATACATGCCGCCCAGCATCAGGCCGGTCAGGATGGCGTTTGTCATGATCCAGGTCGCCCCGAGCGCTATCGCGTGATGGCGAGTGGCGTTGCGAATGGCGCTCCGTGGCGCGAATGTCTGCTCATGGTCTCCCTCCCGCAAAGCGTCGGCCGGGCGCCATTGACCTTGGCGCTCATTTGGCGGACTGACGTTACGCAGGATCGCCGGACCCTTGGAATTGGACGGAGCCGGGGAAAGATTGTATCGTTCTGGCGATTGTTGTTGCGTAGAGGGGACGCTCTGCCATGCCGATGGCCGGATTGAACGGGCTGCCTGTTGGCGTCGCGCTTGCCGTGCGGGCCGAGGAATTCTTTGCCGCGCTCGACAAGCGCGCCTGGGTGATACGCCAGAAGGGCGAGCGCCGCGCGCATCTGTTCGTGCTGCTGTCGGACCGCGGCGAGGCCACGTGGCAGGGCACGCGCGCCGCAATCGAGGCGCCCGCGTTGCTCTGGCTGCCCGGCAACATCGACGCGACGATCGATGTCGGCGGCGGCGCGCGCGGCTTCCTGCTGTCGATCAACGACGACTTTCTGATCAAGACGATCGCCAATTCGGCCGAGGCGCTGGATCTGCGCCGCACCACCGATCGTGTGACGCTGATCGGCGACGAGGGGCTCACGCCGCATCTCGATGCGATCGCCGGATCGTGCAGCGCCATCGCGGCCGAGCTGCGGGTGCCGGGACATGGCGGTGCGACGCTGATCGCCTCGCATCTTCTTCTGCTGTGCCTGCAGCTGTGGCGGCTCGGCGCCTCGCATGATGAGCGGCGCGAGGCGGCCGCGCGTGGCGGCGGCGCGGCCCTGGTCGGCAATTTCCTGCAGATGGTCGAGCTGCACTATCGCGACGGCTGGCCGGTGGCGCGGTATGCGGCGGTGCTCGGCGTCACCCCCGACAAGCTGCACGCGCATTGCCAGCGCGAGAAGGGCTGCGGCCCGCGTGCGCTGATCCACGAGCGGCTGGTGCGCGAGGCGTGCACGCGGCTGCAGCAGCTCGATCTGCCGGTCGAGCAGATCGGCTACGGCCTGGGTTTCCGCGATCCGGCCTATTTCAACCGCTTCTTCCGAAAATATCGCGGCGCATCGCCCGGCACCTATCGCCGGCAGATCCGCCTCGAGCACGCCCGCAGCGGGCCTTCGTATGCGTCATGGCCGTGAGCGAAACGAGCTGCGCCTTCGGTTCTGTTCGGCTCAGCGGGGAACGTGCTTGATCTTCACGTTCGCCTCACCGGTATTATTTGCGTAGAACCAGCGGCCCACGGCGGGAATGCCGGACGCGGCATCGTTGACATAGAGGAAGAATTCGCCGTCGCGCCGCGGTCGCATGGTCACGCCATAGGATCTGAGCGGGTCCTGTCCGGAGGCCTGACGATCGGGATCCATGAAATACTCATCCGCGCCGACGGCGCCGACACGCCCGATCAGCCTAAACCACGGCCGCAGAAACACGCGGCGCATCGGGACAGCCAGAAGCATCATTGCACGATCGGTGAAGTTCGGAAGCTCCGAGATTTCGAAGCCGCCGATGTCGGTGACGAATTGCCGGTCCTTCCATTCGGGCGATGTCTGCGTGACGACGATCTGATAACGCCGGCCCTGTTGGAGCAGTATCCCGCTTGCCCAGCACATGTGGGACGCCTGGAGGCGCGCGGTGGCTTCGATCTCGCCGAGGATCGGCACCGGTGTGGGTGCAGGATTCTCCTCGCAATACAGGCCCGCTGCGTCCTGGATATTGAACGCGACATGGCTGACAGCGGTGACGCAGACGTAGATGATGGCCACCACGGAGACGAACGGCAGCACGTAGCGTTTCCCGGCCCGGACGACCCATTGGTAAACCGCATCGTTGCGCAAACGATAGACGAAGTTGTCGGGCCGGCCGGGCAGGTTGGCGACGCCGGACCGCCAGTATCCGCCCATTTCGTCCCTGATGCGGTCGCCGAGGTTGACGCCGAACCATGTGAGAAAGGCGACGAGCGCAGCGCCGACCGCGAATGTCCTGGGATTGGTTGCGAATGCATCGAGCCACCAGGTGAAGAACCCCGGCATGAAGCCGCCGGCGATGCGGATGGTCTCGGACAAAAATCTGAACGGCGTCGCGTATTCGGCCGCGCGGTCGGTTTGATGAAACAGGGGAAACAGGGCGAGGTGAAACGACGCCGCCAGCGTTGCGAAATAGGCGATGCGCTTGCCCCAGACCAGGTTCCAGATGCGCTCCTGGGCATCGGCGCGTCTGACGGCATGTGCGGTGCTTTCCAGAGTATTTTGGTGGTTCTCGAGAATTTGCCCCTGGGTGTTGACCAGCGCAAAGCGGGCCGGAATGCCGATCGGCGCATACGGGTGGGCGCCGGTGAGGCTGCGCTGCATCGCGCTTTCATGGATTTTCGGCAGCTCGATCCTGACCGCATCATCCGGATCGCCGGAGAAGCGCATGTTGCACAGCTCGCGCAGTTTGCGCGGGCCGTACCTGTAATAGCCGCCGAGGCCCGAACGTGAGTCGTAGAGCCGCCCGTCCTTGTCCCGGTTCGAGCGCGCGTGAACGAGGGCGTCGGGATCGGCGCTCGGCGGCGTCTTGAAGCGGAGACCGCAGACCTTCGCCTCGTCCATGATCCAGACGAGGGGAATGTAGGCCAGGGAATCATCCGGATAGCCGCCGCCGACATTCGCGTGAACGCCCGCGAACCACACCTGGCTCAGGCGCTCGTCGCTGACATGACGAAATCCGTCCGCGCGCGGCTCGGGCAGCGTCAAGCCGGCCTCCGTCCAGAGCACGGGATGAAACGTCGTGCGCTCGTCATCCAGCGCCAGCGCGTGACACGCGCGATCGATGATCGGCAACAGCTTGCGATCGGGCAGTTCGAGGGGCCACAGCCACAAGCTGACGCCGCGCGTCATCTCGTCGATCGGCAGGCCATAGGCCGCCACCGTGTCCCAGACGCCGACGAAGCGGATCGATTCGACCGGAGTCTTGACGATTTCGGAGTAGGGTGTCCTGCGCGCAACGAGATCGATCAGGCGGATGATGCCGTCGCGAAGCAGCCGGCCGATTTTTTCGATGCGGATCAGAGAGTGATAGCGCTCGGCGCGATAGGCGCGGTAGGCCGCCTTGGCGTAACGATCGAGTTCGGACTCCGTCTTGAACGGGACGATCCCTTGATGCGCGATCAGTCCGGCCAGGACGCGGATCGTAAAGGCGCCGCGGCTGAAGCCGAAGGCGTAGATGTCCGCGTCGGGTTCATGGTTGCGGCAGAGAAACTTGTAGAGATGCAGGACATTGCGCTTCAGCCCCCAGCCGAAAACACCTCCAAGAATTGCCAGTGGCTTGAACGACGAGGTGCCGACGCCGTCGGCGTAGCAGGCGATCTGATCGGGTTGGGCGAGATCAAGCGCTTCGAACAGGCGCCAGACGTTGGTCCGCCAGACGTTTTTGACCGCGTTTCCAGTGCCGTCGGACAAGAGAATGATTCTCTTCGGCATGGATTTCCCCCGCGGTCGGATTCGCCGACGACAGAGAAAGGCTAAATGCTTCGATATCGGGAAACAAGCAGTGGTTGCGTCGTCACATGCGCGCGCCTGTGCTCGCTCTCGTCCACGTCACTCGTTCGTCATGGACTGATGACGCAGGCGCGGCGCTTTTTGCTGACAAAATCGAATCAAACTCTCGCCACACAAATCACTAGGCTGTGAGTCGTTCGCTGCGTGGGGACGCATTCAGGCGAACGGGGTGGCGTTCTGCGGAGTATCTCGAAAATAACATGTCGGCGCGCTCGCGCCGCGCGATGGCTCGTGTCCCAGTCTCTTGGGCTCAAGTCTCTCGGCTCAAGTCTTTGGGGGAAACATGAGAAAGTCCGCAGAACTCTTCCTCGCGCGAATGGGCGTGATGGTGGCGCTCGCGTTCATCGCGTCGTTCGTTCTGCTGGTGCGATGAGTAGGGAAGCGTCTAGTCATCGATCGTGAAATTGAAGCGCAGGTAGTCGGAAAATTTCTTAGCGAGGTCATCGGTCGCGGGCAGCTTGCCGATGCCGGATATGATGCTCATGCCGTCCTTGGTCGGAATGCCGCCGCACCAGTCGCCAGGCGATGAGACCGGCTTATTCTTCTTGAAGTCCCAGCGGTGATCGACGATCCAGAGCTCCCAGCCGAGCACACGTATTCCGTCTTTCTCGCATGCCTTCAGAAACGCAGGCGCGTCCGACGGCAGAATGCCGAGTTGGCCGTTCTTGGCGTGGAATGATCTCTTCTCGAGCGCGCGAGGAAGCGAGGGTGGCAGCGACATGTCGCGGAACTAAGCAAAAGCAACCGTTGTATGCAATTTGCCGGTACACGCTGAGGTCGAGCAAGCGCATCGTTGTTTGCGCGACCACGATCCCGGAATTCCGTCCTGTCATTGCGGCTACGGGTCGCGCTCGCGACTCCAGGGAAAGAGCGACGTCCGGATCGCGTCGATCGCGGTCGCATGCTGGATCGAGCATCAACGGAAGTGACGCGACACTGACGACGATGAAATCAGGAAGACGAGCTGGCGCTCGCGGTCGGGTGAATTGTGCACATGCACAAATCGTTTGGTGCGCTGCAGGCTACGCCAAACAATGAACTGGTATCAGCATCATGATCCATTGACGCTTGGCTCGCCAAGGATCATCTTGAACATGTAAGGCCCCTGACCCCGATGCGGTTGGCGGTCGTCGTGGGTGCTTTGTGTGTTTGGCGACCGGATGGCCGCAATGGCAGACACAGCATCGCGACATTGAAGTCAGCCATCGGACAGGCGTCAGTTCCGCCCTTCTATTCGCACCCTTCAAAGGAAGGATGAATAAGGGATGGTCGTAGCGCTGATACTGCTTCTGGTTGCGGTCGCCTCGGTGCTGTTTCACATCTTCAGCCCGTGGTGGTGGACTCCGATCGCCTCGAACTGGCGCTACATCGACGACACGATCAGCCTGACATTCTGGATCACCGGGGTGGTTTTCTTCGCGATCGTCGCGTTCATGGCCTATTGCGTCTTCCGCTTTCATCACAAGGAAGGCCGGCGCGCGGCCTACGAGCCCGAAAACAAGCGGCTCGAATGGTGGCTGACGATTGGCACGACGATCGGCGTCGCCGCCATGCTGGCGCCCGGCCTGGTGGTTTGGCATCAGTTTGTCACGGTCCCCGCGGATGCCACCGAAGTCGAGGTCATGGGACAGCAGTGGCGTTGGAGCTACCGCCTTCCGGGGAAAGACGGCCGGCTTGGGACGTCCGACGTCCGCCTCATCGGCCCGGACAATCCGTTGGGATTGAACACCAGCGATCCGAACGGGCAGGACGATGTGGTGATCGAGAGCGGCGACCTGCACCTGCCGATCGGGAAGCCGGTCAAGGTGCTGCTGCGCTCCGTCGATGTCCTGCACAATTTCATGGTGCCTGAATTCCGCGCCAAGATGGACATGGTGCCTGGTGCGGTCACCTACTTCTGGTTCACGCCGACGCGGACGGGTTCGTTCGACGTCCTCTGCGCAGAGCTTTGCGGGATCGCGCACGCGCAGATGCGGAGCAAGGTCACTGTCCAGGAAGAGGGCGAATATCAAGCGTGGCTGGAACAGCAGCAGACGTTCGCAGAACTGACCGGCAAACGCGTGTTGAAGGCGACGTACAAGCCGAACGACGAATGAGGTGCTGATACGAAAGCAGCTTGCGAACGGCGAGGGGGGCCGGACGCAACGTATCTGAAGAGGACGTGCCGATGGTCGATGTCCTGTCTGACGCAACCCCGGGGATCGCGCCGGCCGAGGTGGCCGAGGTCGAGCTCTATCATCCGAAGAGCTGGTGGACGACCTACGTCTTTTCGCAAGACGCCAAGGTCATCGCCATCCAGTACTCGCTCACGGCGATGGCGATCGGCATGGTCGCGCTGGTGCTGTCGTGGCTGATGCGATTGCAACTTGGCTTCCCCGGCACATTCTCGTTCATCGATGCGAGCCAGTATCTTCAGTTCATCACCATGCACGGCATGATCATGGTGATCTATCTCCTCACCGCGCTGTTCCTGGGAGGGTTCGGCAACTACCTGATCCCGCTGATGGTCGGCGCCCGGGACATGGTTTTCCCGTACGTCAATATGCTGAGCTACTGGGTCTATCTGCTTGCCGTGCTGGTGCTGGTCGCGACCTTCTTCGTGCCGGGCGGACCAACCGGTGCCGGATGGACGCTCTATCCGCCGCAGGCGATCCTCTCCGGCACCCCTGGCGGGAACGAGGCCGGCATCATCCTGATGCTGCTGTCACTGATCCTGTTCATCATCGGCTTCACGATGGGCGGGTTGAACTACGTGGTGACGGTGCTGCAGGCCCGCACCCGCGGCATGACGCTGATGCGGATGCCGTTGACGGTGTGGGGCATCTTCACGGCGACCGTGATGGCGCTGCTGGCTTTTCCGGCCTTGTTCGTGGCCTCGGTGATGATGCTGCTCGACCGCCTGCTCGGCACCAGCTTCTTCATGCCGATGCTGCTCGAGATGGGGCAACTGACGAAGTACGGTGGCGGCAGTCCGTTGCTGTTCCAGCATCTGTTCTGGTTCTTCGGCCACCCCGAAGTCTATATCGTCGCGCTGCCGGCCTTCGGCATCGTCTCGGATCTCATCAGCGTCCACGCGCGCAAGAATATCTTCGGCTACCGCATGATGGTGTGGGCGATCGTGGCGATCGGCGCGCTCAGTTTCGTCGTCTGGGCGCACCACATGTACGTCAGCGGCATGCATCCGAAATTCGGGTTCTTCTTCGCGACGACCACGCTGATCATCGCCATCCCGACGGCGATCAAGGTCTACAACTGGGTGCTGACGCTGTGGCGCGGCGACATTCATCTCACCGTTCCGATGCTGTTCGCGCTGGCGTTCATCATCACCTTCGTGAACGGCGGCCTGACCGGGCTGTTCCTCGGCAACGTCGTCGTCGACATACCGCTGTCCGATACCATGTTCGTGGTCGCCCACTTCCACATGGTGATGGGCGTGGCGCCGATCATGGTCGTTTTCGGCGGGATCTATCATTGGTATCCGAAGGTCACCGGACGGATGTTCAATGAGGCGATGGGACAATTCCACTTCTGGGTGACGTTTATCGGGGCCTATGCGGTGTTCTTCCCGATGCACTATGTGGGCCTGCTGGGCATGCCTCGCCGCTATCACGACATCGGCGAAACCTCCTTCATTCCGGCGTCCGCCCATGACCTGAACGCGTTCATGAGCGTCGCGGCCCTGATCGTCGGCTTCGCCCAGCTTGTGTTCGTCTTCAATATGGTCTGGAGCCTGTACAGAGGAAAACAGGCCGGCGGCAATCCGTGGGGAGGCGCATCGCTGGAATGGCAGACACCGCAAACGCCGCCGGGGCATGGCAACTGGGGCAAGGAGCTGCCGATCGTCTATCGCTGGGCCTACGACTACAGCGTACCTGGCGCTGCGAAGGACTTCGTGCCGCAGAATGAGCCCCCGGGAGGCATGGCGGCGCAGGGAGCCCGTGCATGACCGCCATTATCCTCTTCATGGCGGCAATCGCGGTCATTGCGGCGTGGTGGCTGTCGCAGCAACGGCTGGCGGCGAAGCCGTGGTTGGAGGAGGGAGCGATCGGCGAATTTCGCGGCGGCGGCGCGTTGACGTTGCCGGCGGCGAAAGTCGGCCTGGGTGTGTTCCTCGCGGTGGTCGGCTCGCTCTTCGCGCTGTTCATCAGCGCCTACACCATGCGGATGGAGCTGATCGACTGGCGCGCGCTGCCCGTGCCGCGGCTGCTCTGGTACAACACCGGCGTTCTGATCGTGAGCAGCGGCGCGTTGCAATGGGCGCAGGCGGCGGCGCGGCGCGGCGACAGTGAGGTTGTGCTGACCGGCCTGCTGGCAGGCAGCGTCTCCGCTGTTATTTTCCTGATCGGCCAGTTGCTGGCATGGCAGCAGCTGAACGCCGCGGGTTACTTCCCCACGGCCAATCCTGCCAACGCCTTCTTCTATCTGATCACCGCGACCCACGGGCTGCATCTGCTGGGCGGCCTTGTGGCGCTCGGCCGGACCACCGCCAGGGCGTGGCAAGGCGTCGAGGCTCCGCGCCTGCGCCTGAGCGTGGAACTCTGCACCATGTACTGGCATTTCCTGCTGCTGGTCTGGCTGATCATGCTTGCTCTGCTGACTGGTTGGGCAGACGACTTCGTGGCGCTCTGTCGTCAGTTGCTCAATTGAGGGAAGGGTAGCGATGGCAGAGACTGCGCTGACGAACACCGTAGTATCCCCCGCGCGGCCGTCGGGCTTGCGAGGCATTGCCGCCGACTGGTCCTCGGACCAGCGCGCGTTCAAGAATGTCTCGTGGGGCAAGGCCATGATGTGGATCTTCCTCCTCAGCGACACCTTCATCTTCAGTTGTTTCCTGCTCTCGTACATGACGGCGCGCATGTCCACGACCGTGCCGTGGCCGAACCCGAGCGAAGTCTTCGCGCTCGAGATCGCGGGACACCATATTCCGCTCATCCTCATCGCCATCATGACCTTCGTGCTGATCAGCAGCAGCGGAACCATGGCGATGGCCGTCAATTTCGGCTATCGCCGCGATCGCGTCAAAACTGCAGTCCTGATGCTGGTCACCGCCGCGTTCGGGGCAACGTTCGTCGGCATGCAGGCTTTCGAGTGGACCAAGCTGATCATGGAGGGCGCGAGGCCCTGGGAAAACCCGTGGGGCGCGGCGCAGTTTGGCTCGAGCTTCTTCATGATCACGGGTTTCCACGGCACCCATGTGACCATCGGCGTGATCTTCCTGATCATCATCGCGCTAAAGGTCTGGCGCGGAGATTTCGATCACGGACGGCGCGGCTTCTTCACGAGCAGGAAGGGCAACTACGAGATCGTCGAAATCACCGGCCTCTACTGGCACTTCGTCGATCTCGTGTGGGTCTTCATCTTTGCATTTTTCTACCTTTGGTGAGGTGCGAGCATGACTGAAGCAGTGGCACACATGGAGGGACAACACGGGCTACATGCTCACGTGCATGACGCGCCAGTAGCGGCCGTCGCGCACGCAGAAGGCCAGCACCATCCAATCAGGCTTTATCTCGTAGTCTGGGGATGGTTGTTCGTCCTCAGCGCCTGCTCCTACCTGGTCGACTACTTCCACCTCCAGGGCCATCTCAGATGGTCGCTGATCCTGTTGTTCATGGTGCTGAAGGCAGGCCTGATCGTTGCCGTCTTCATGCACATGGCCTGGGAGCGATTGGCCTTGACCTATGCCATCCTGCTCCCGCCGATAGCGGTGCTGGTGTTCGTGGCGATCATGGTGTTCGAGTCGGACTACACGCACCTCACCAGGGTCATATTCTTCGCGAAAGGGGCATAAACATCATCGTCCCGCGCCCCCCAAGGAGGAGTGCATGACCTCACACGCCGTACCCAGTCGCACGCGCGTCCTTGTTCTGATTGTCGGAGCCGCGATTCTCGCAGGCGCGCCCGGACGCGCGCAGGATGCAGCGTCCGGCGAAAAGGTTTTCCTCCAGTGCAAGGCGTGTCACCAGGTCGGGGAGACTGCGAAGAACGCCGTCGGACCCAAGCTCAACGGGTTGTTCGGGCGCAAGGCCGGGACGATCGAAGGCTTCAGCTATTCGCCCGCGAACAAGAACTCCGGAATCACGTGGGATGAGGCGACTTTCCGCGAATACATCAAGGATCCCAAAGCCAAGATGCCCGGCACCAAAATGGTCTTTCCGGGCTTGAAGGATCCAAAGCAGATTGACGATATCGTCGCCTATCTCAAACAGTTCGAGGCGAGCGGGAAGAAGGCCGGAATCGGCCCTGCCGGAAAGCTCGCTACGGTGCAGCAATAACGCGGTCAATGAGGCTGCGACTTCGCAGGCGCGGGAAGCGAGGAACGACAGGGGGCCTCTGCGGCGGGCGTGGGGGAAATCACATAAGAATTGAGGTGGGTGTGGTGTGGTCGGGCCCAGAGGTTCGTACCCATGGACGTCGATCGGCTCCCCGCCTGGCTCAAGGCGCTCGCAGTGTGGCTGTGGGCGGTCTTCGTGCTTGCGCCGCTGTTCGTATGGCTCTCGCATCACCTGAGCGACACGGTTCTTCTTGCTGCGCCGCCGGCGCTGGCCGTCGCGTACTGGCTGCTGCTTTCACGGGCGTCGGACGACGGCATTTCGGATGCCGAGTATTATCGACGCAAGGCGCGGGGTCTCAGATCCACCGCCAGGCACCCCGGGCCGACCTGAACCGCCTGCCGGCTTTGACCGACCAATAGTAGGGCGCGCGACCCGCAGTTGCCGGTCGACGGCGCGTGCCGCCGCGGGCTCCTACCGTCGGCGGATGAGGATATCGTCTCGCAAGACGGGACGAACGGTCGATGGAGCAGCCTGATGCGGATTCCGGTCGCTGTATCTCTTTCGCTTTTCTTCGTGTCTCCGGCTTCTGCCGACCTGGACGGGCATCTCCTTCACAGCATGTGCAAGAAGAACATTGAGTTCGTCGCGGGTTACGTGGCGGGAGTGGCCGACAAGGCCAACAACGATGCGGAGTTTGTAGCGGCCCTGATGGCGGACAAGCTGGATGAAAAGAAGACCGGCCCGGAAAATTGGAAAGACGGTCTGAAGGCGATCCGCGAGGTGCAGCCATTCTGCATTCACAAAGGCAAGGACGCCAAGCTGGCCGACATGGTCCAGTTTGTCTGCAAGTCGCTTGAGGTCCTGCCTGACGCGCGCAAACACAGGGCGGCGGTGCTCACGGCTGATGTCCTGAAGGTGAAATACCCTTGCAAGGACGAACGCCCGCCGGAAGGTTTCTCACCGGAGAAATTCATCAATCGCTGAGCGCGCTCGTGCCAGGCGCCTCAGGCGGCCCGGGCCGATCTGCCCAGTTCGCGCCTGATCGCCGGGATGATGCGGCTGCCCCAGACCTCGATCTGCCGCAGCATGGTGCTCTGGTCGAAGTCTCCGAGCTGGGTCTGCAGCGCGATGTGGCTGGGTTTCAGGATGCTGATCTCTTCCAGCATGCGGTCGATCACCTGGTTCACGCTGCCGACCGGCAGGTTCGCGCGCATGGTTTCGAGTGACATCTCGTTCGGGCCGGCTTCTTCCTTGATCAGGTAGCCGTCGTCGCTCTGGGCGCGGCGAAACTTCAGGCTCTCGGAGAGGCGCCGCTGGAAGCGCGCGTTGTCAAGGTAGGACAAGATCTCGCTTTCGTTGTCGCTGGCGTAGCCGCAGCGCAGGAAGCCGAAGCGAACGGTATCGAGCGAACGGCCTTCTTTCGCGGCGATACCCTCGAGCTTGCCGCGCAGCGCCTTGATCGCGTCGAGCCCGTTCAGCAGCGCGGTGACGAACAGGTTGTGTCCGTCGCGCACCGCGCGGCCGAGCGTCTCTGCATGCCCCGAGGTGACCCAGACCGGCGGCATCGGCTTCTGCACCGTGCGGACGGCGATGGCGGTCGGCGGCATCTTGAGGTGCTCACCGTCGAAGGCGAAGATGCGCTCGCGCAGGCCTGCTTGCAGCACGTCGTAGAATTCGGCGAACAGCGCATGCGAGTCGTTCAGATCGACGTCGAAGCGCTCGAACTCGAACTGCTGGTAGCCGGAGCCGATGCCGAGATCGAGTCGGCCGTCGGACACGGTGTCGGCGAAGCCGATCTCGGCCAGCAGCCGCGCGGGGTGATACAGCGGCAGCACGCAGACGGCGGTGCCGAGACGGATGGTCTTGGTCAGGCCGGCGCAGTGGGCCACCATCATCAGCGGCGACGGGCAGAGGCTGTAGTTGTTGAAGTGGTGTTCGGCATACCAGGCGGCATCGAAGCCGGCGGCCTCTGCCGCAACCGTTTGCTCAACCGCGTTGCGGATGACCTGCTGCGACGACTGATGATAGCCGCGCTGCTGCGCCAGGATGAAAACGCCGAATTCCATGAACAAGCTCCGCCCGGTTGGTGCCTGGCGGGACGTTATGTCCTTGAAAAATGCAAGACAATTGGCATAGAAAGAGCATGTCCTTTGCAAAAAACGTAAAGATCGAATGAGCCACCTGCAGTCTATGGAATTGCTCGTCCTGGCCGTACGGGAAGGCAGTTTCTCGGCTGCGGGCCGGCGGGCAGGATTGTCGCCCGCGTCGGTGTCGCGCCATATCGGTGACCTTGAAGCGACGCTCGGCGTGCAGTTGCTCAATCGCACGACGCGACATCTGGCGCTGACCGAGGCGGGCAGGGTCTATGCCCAGCGCGCCGAGCAGATCCTGCACAGCATCGACGATGCCGCCGCCGCGGCGCTTGCCCTGCAAAAGGCGCCACGGGGAACGCTGCGGGTGCATTCGCGCACGCTGTTCGGCATGACGGTGCTGACGCCGCTTCTGCCGCGCTTCCAGAAGCTGTACCCCGAATTGAAGGTCGAGCTTTCGCTTTCGGAACGCCGCCCGCAACTGCGGGAGCAGGAGTTCGACGTCGACTTGCAGATCGCAGCACCAAGCGATCCCGGCCTGATGCAGCGGCGACTGCTGGCGAGCGAGCGTATTCTTGTCGCGGCGCCCGACTACGTCGCGCGCATGCCGGCCGTGCGCGTGCCTGCCGATCTCGCCCGCCACAACTGCCTGACCTACTGGCTGGGGCCGGAGGAGGTCGTCTGGAAGCTCATGCACAAGCGAAAGCTGACCGAGATGACCGTGCCGTCGTCATTCAGCAGCAACAATGGTCATGTTCTCATCCAGCTCGCCTGCATGGGCCACGGGATCGCGCTGCTCGACGACTATACCGTGGCGAGCGAGCTCGCCGGCGGGCAGCTCGTGCGGCTGCTGCCGGATTACCGCGTCACCAACTCCACGTTCGACGAAGGCATCTACGCAAGCTTCCTGCAGACGAATTACCTCCCGGAGAAGATCAGGGTGTTTCTCGACTTCCTGGCGGCGAATGTGTCCGAGCAGATCAAGAAGCGCGGAGTGGTGCGTGCTTGACCGCTTGGTCAGCGAAAAATAAGGTTTCCCCGCGATCGGCGTTCGCTTCGATCCCACGTCCGAAAACAGGCCCGGAGCGCGCACGATGACCCAGGTAATGCCAAAAGACGAAGCGCCCTACAGGGCCGACGAATCCGAACGCGTCGTGCAGATCCTGACCGAAGCGGCGAGGGTCTTTGCCCGCAAAGGCTACGAAGGCGCCTCGATGCGCGACATCGCCGAGGCCTGCGACATCTCGAAATCGCTGCTGTACCACCACTTCAACAGCAAGGAAGAGATCTACTCGCGCGTCGCCGTCGGTGCGACGCAGGAACTCTACCTGTTCGTGCACGAGCGTGTTCCGGCCGACGCTGCTCCGTCGGAGAAGATTCGCGCCTTCATGGTCGCGACCGCCGAGTATTTCCGCCGGCATCGCTGGGCCTGGATCGCCTCGACGACGGCGTTCTGGAACGATCCGGCGCGACATCGCCAGAAGGAGCGCATGACGCGGCGGGATCGCTATGAGAAGTATCTGCGCAGCCTGATCCAGGAGGCGATCGACGCCGGCGAGATGAGGGACGTCGATGTGGCGATGGCTGGCCGCCTGATCCTGTCGTCGCTGAACTGGATGCACCGATGGTACAATCCGGCCAAGCCGATGAAGCCGGAACAGATCGCCGACATGTTCTACGACATGGTGTTCAACGGCTTGAGCAAGCTTCCCGAGACGAAGCGAACACCCCGCTAAAGCAAGAAGCCCGGCGCGCACGCCGCGGCCGGGCTTCTCTTGTCTGTCGCAGCTTAGCGCTTACTCGAGAACGATGTTCTGCGACTTGATCACCGGGCCCCAGAGCGCGATGTCCTTGGCGAGTTGATCGTCGAGCAGTTTCGGTGGGCCCATTTCGATCTGATAGCCTTCGATCTCCATCAGTTTGGCGATTTCCGGGGCCTTCAGCGCAGAGTTGGCCGCCGCGTTGAGTTTCGCGATGGTCTCGGGCGGCGTTCCGACCGGCGCGTGCAATGCGGTCCAGAACGATGCCGTCAGTTGCGGATATCCCGACTCAGCGAAAGTCGGGACGTCGGGCAGGTTCGCAGTGCGCTTCTCCGAGGACACCGCCAGAATTTTCAGCTTGCCGGCCTTCGCTTGCTCGATGACGGCAGCCGGCGTCGCGAAGTTCAGGTCGCACTCGCCTGACAGCAGGTCCATGATCGATGCCGGGTTGTTGCGATAGGCAATGTCGGTGACCTCGAAGCCCATCGATCGCGACATGACGATCCCGTAGAGGTGCGTGACGCTGCCCGGGCCCAGTGTTGCGTAGAACAGCGGCTTGCTGCGGCTGTTCGCGTGCGCGACGAAGCTCTTGACGTCGTTGGCCGGCATCTTCTCGGCGTTGACGGTCAGCGTCAGCGGCCCGGTGCAGAGCATCGCGACGGATGCGAAATCCTCGAGCTTGTAGGGCAGGTTCTTGCGCAGCATGACGTTGAGCGAGATCGGGCCGGTTCCGCCGGCCAGCAGCACCGTTCCGTCCTTCGGCGCGCGCGCCACATATTGCGAGCCGACGATGCCGTTTCCGCCGGGCTTGTTGTCGACAAGCACGGGCCGCTGCAGCGTTTCCGACATGCTCTTGGCAATTGTGCGGATCATGTTGTCGATCGTTCCGCCGCTGGCGTACGGCACCACGATGAAGATCGCCTGGCTCTGTGCCTTCACGATCGAAGGCGCGGCGAGCGGAGCCAGTAATCCGCCTCCGAGCAGGGCGGTGACCTGACGTCTGTTGAATTTCGACATTTGCGTTTCCCCGTTCTTTTGTGCGGGCAGACCCGAAACGGGGCATTCCTTACGGCAGACCGACCGGTCGGTCAATACGCGCTTGCCAACAAATCGTGCCGGTGCTACACGCCGCGCCATGCTGACCGATCGGTCAGTAGCCGGCTCTGCACGTCAGCCGAGACAAGGGAGGAACCATGTCCGACGATATCGTCACCCTGGAAGTTTCCGATTTTATCGCGGTCGTGACCCTGAACCGCCCGCCGGTGAACGCGCTGAACTGGGCCATGCGCGAGCGCATCGTCACGGTGTTCGACGAGATTTCGGAACGTGCTGACATCCGCGTCGCGGTGCTGACCGCAGCGGGCAAGGTGTTCTGCAGCGGCGCCGACCTGAAGGACCGGCCGGATCCGTCGCGGCCGGGCTCGTTCCTCGGTCACAACCGCATCACCCGCGAAACCGGCAACAGCATTCGCGAATGCGCCAAGCCGGTGATCGCCGCCGTCAACGGCGCGGCGCTGGGTGCAGGCATGGGGCTGATGGCGTCCTGCGATATCTACCTCGCGGCGGAAGAGGCCGTGTTCGGCATGCCGGAGATCAATGTCGGCCTGGCGGGCGGCGCCTCGATGCTGCGCACGCTGTTCGGCCGCTCGGTCCTGCGCCGCATGTTCTACACGGGCATTCGCCTTCCGGCGCAGGAGCTCTATCGACGCGGCATCATCGAAGCCTGCGTTGCCCGCGAAGATCTTTTGCCCGAGGCAATGAAGATCGCCAGGGAGATCGCCTCGAAAAGCCCGCTCGCCATCGGCTATGCCAAGCAGGCCACCAACATGGTCGACCTCATGCCGCAGCGCGACGCCTATCGCTTCGAGCAGAATTTCACGATGGCGCTGTCTCGGACGGAAGACGCCAAGGAGGCGCAGCGCGCATTCCTTGAGAAGCGGGAACCAATCTTCAAAGGGCGCTGAGTTATCGCGGATACGGAGGAGAGGTCATGACGGCAATGAACGCTCAGGTGCAGGACGGCTCCGTCACCGGCTCGTTGTCAGGCGAGGCCTACCGGCAGGCGGTGCGCAACTGGTTGGCCGCCAACCTGCCGAAAAGCTTCCGCAGCGACAGCGCAGCCTTTGCACCGCCGGCGCTCGCCCAGTCGATTGCCTGGGAAGCAGCACTTCATCGCGCAGGACTTGCGGGCATCACCTGGCCCACCGCTTATGGCGGGCACGGCCGCAGCTTGCGCGAACATCTCATCGCCAACCAGGAAATCGGCGCGCTGGCGGTCCCCGAAAGCGTCAACTCGATCGGCAAGGAGCTTGCCGGTCCGATCATTCTCGCCATCGGCACCGAGGCGCAGAAGTCGCGCTTCCTTCCTGCCATCCTCGATATGAGCAACATCTGGTGCCAGGGATTCTCGGAGCCGGAGGCGGGGTCAGATCTCGCAGGCCTGCGGACGCGCGCGGTTCGCAACGGCGATGTCTGGCGCATCAACGGCCAGAAGATCTGGACCAGCGGCGCCTACCGCGCGCAGCGCTGCCTGCTGCTGGCACGCACCGGGCCGGTCGAGGACCGGCATCGCGGACTGGCGCTGTTCGCGGTGCCACTGGATGCGACCGGCGTGCGCGTGCGCACCATCAAGTCGATCGATGGCAGGGAGAGCTTTTGCGAGGTGTTCTTCGACGATGTCGAGGTGTCGCAGGCCGATGCGCTGGGTGCGCCCGACGAAGGCTGGGCGGCGGCGATCCGTGTGCTGGCGATCGAGCGCGCGACCAACCGCATGTATCGCGCCTGGCGTTTTGAGAACGAGCTCCGCCACCTGATCGCTGCCTGCAAGACCGATCCGGTGCTGGCCGCCCTGCTGGCCGAGCACCACTATGCGGCGCGCCTCGCAGAGACCGTGGTCGATATCGACGTGCTGAAGGCGCATGTCGAGACGGCGGTCGATGCGCTGGTGGCCGGTGACTCGATCGGCGCCCGGGGCAGCCTTGCGAAGCTGCACTGGAGCGAAGCGCATCAGCGCTTTGCGGCACTGGCGATGGAATTGCTGTCGAAGGCGTCGCTGCCGTTGCAGCCCGCGGTGCGCGTCGCGCAGCGGCGCTTTGAGGGGATTTACCTGCAAGCGCGCGCCGAGACGATCTATGCCGGCACCACCGAGATCCAGCTCGGCATCATCGCCGACCGGATCCTCGAACTCTCCAGAGGCAAGTAAATGGCGACCATCGACGAAGGATTCTCGCCCGCCGACTTCGCGTCCACCGCCTCGCGCGCGGTCGCGGCTTGCACGGGTTTGAGCGCAGCCGAGCAGGGCGCGCGACTCGCAGGCGACGGCCTGCTTGGTGTGATCGCCACGGAAGGCGTCGGCGGTCTCGATCTGCCGCTGTCCTTTGCGGTGCCGGTCGCCGCCGCTGCAGGTGCGGGCTTGCTGGCCTTTCCTTTGCTGGAGAACATCCTGCTCGCGCAACTGCTGCAGCGGCAGCAGGCGGGCATCGCGAAGGCGATTGTCGCCGGGACCGACAGCGCGACGGTTGCCTGGACGGGTTCGGTGACAGCAAAAAGGCACGGTGACCGCGTCGAGGTAAGTGGTTGGGTCGGGCGCGCGCCGTGTGTCGCTGACGTCGGCATGCTGCTCGTGCGTGTCGGCGACAGCGCTGCCGCGCTCGTTCCCGCGCGCACCGCAGGCATCCGCCTGGAAAATACCGACGGCCTCGATCTGGCGCAGCCGGAATCCACCCTGCGGCTGGATGCGGTCAGCATCCCTGCCGACAACCTGCTTGCGGAAGGAACGTGGCCTGCGCTGCAGTCCGCCGCCATGGTGCTGCGCGCGGCAGCGATCCTCGGATCCGCCGAGACCTGCCTCATGCTGGCGCAGGAGCATGTGTCGACCCGGCGTCAATTCGGCCACGCCTTGTCCTACAATCAGAGCATTCGCCACATGCTCGCGCGGCACAAGCTCGGGCTTGAAGGTATCCGCCAGGCGATCGCGCGCGCACTCTTCGACGGGGCGGGCTTGCGCGAGCGTCGTTCCGCATTCCTCGCTGCATCGTCCTATGGCGTTGCGATCAGCGAAGGGGCGCTGCAACTTCATGGCGGCATGGGCTTCACCTGGGATGTGCCGGTCCACCGGCACTTGCGGCGTATCCGGACGCTGCAGGCACAGGGTGACGCGAGCGGCGTGCTCGCCGCGCTCGGGCATGAGTACATTGCCGAGGTGATGCCGATGCGCGAACAGGCTGCGGTGTAACAAGACGAATGACAGCAGGAAGGACTGGTTCGACATGACCAAGGCTCTCGAAGGGCGTGCAGCGCTCATCACCGGCTCCGGCAACGGCATCGGGCGGGCGACCGCGTTGCGCATGGCGTCGATGGGCGCCATCGTCGGCGTCAACGACATCAAGCCGGAATTTGTCGAGAAGGTCGTTGCCGAGATCGAGGCGGCGGGAGGCAAGGCCATTGCCGTGACCCAGAACGTCTCGACGCGGGACGGCATGCGCAGCGCAGTGCTTGGCCTTGCCAAACAGCAGGGCCGACTCGATATCCTCGTCAACAACGCCGCGTGGGTGCGTTACCAGTCCGTTCCGGACATCGCGCCGGAGACGGTGGAGCGGATGCTCGATGTTGGTTTCAAGGCGGTGATCTGGGGCATTCAGGCTGCCGCGGAAGCGATGGACGGCGAGCGTGGCGGCGCCATCGTCAACATCGCGTCGGTTGCGGGGCTCGTTTCGGCGAAGAACAGCATCGTCTACAGCGGCATCAAGGCCGGGGTGATGGGCATCACCCGTGCCGCCGCGGCGGAGCTTGGTGCGCGGAAAATCAGGGTAAACGCGATTGCGCCGAGCGCCGTACCGACGGAAGGCACCGTCAGGAATCGTAACGTCGAGCTGGATGCAAAACGAATTGCGCGCACGCCCCTGGGGCGTCTCGGCACTGTCGACGACATCGCCAAGGCGATCTGCTTCCTTGCCAGCGACGAAAGCGGCTTTGTGTCGGGGCAGGTCATGGCCGTGGACGGCGGCATCACCACCGCCAACCTCTAACAAGCCGCTCACTCGAAAAGAACCGGACTGTGATCGCGTCGCGAGAGCACGTCCCAACTTCGGAGAACTTGCAATGAACTATCTTGCCCTTATGACCGGCTTGACCATGACCGTCATCCTGGCTGCTCCAGCAGCGGCCTCGGAGAGCTATCCGAACCGGCCGATCACCTGGGTCGTTCCATTCGGCGCCGGCGGTGTCACCGACAACACGGCGCGGATCATGGCCAAGGCGATGTCGCGCATCACCGGACAGTCCGTGCTGGTCGACAACCGGCCCGGCGCCGGCGGTATCGTCGGCACCGAGCATGTCGCCGCGTCGAAGCCGGATGGCTATACGATCCTTTACGCCTCCAGCGGGCCGATGGCGGTGAACCCGACCTTGTACAAGGGCAAGCTGTCGTACGATCCGCTCAAGTCGTTCACGCCGGTGCAGGCCCTGTCCCAGTCCAACATGCTGATCGTGGTCAATCCGGCCGCGCCGTTCAAGACGCTGCCCGAACTGATCGCGTTCGCGAAGAAGAATCCCGAGAAGCTCAATTTCGGATCGCCCGGCCAGGGCACGGCACAGCATCTGAGCGCCGAGCTGCTGCAGGCGGAAGCGGGCATCAAGATGACCCATGTTCCCTACAAGACCGGCGCGACGCAGATGAGTGACTTGATGTCCGGCGTGCTCGATCTGTCGTTCGAATATCCTGCCGTCGTGCGGCCCTATATCGAAGCCGGCAAGATGCGCCCCATCGGCATGAGCGGCGCCAAGCGGTTCAAGAGCTTTCCGGATGTGCCGAGCGTCGCCGAGATCGGCTATCCGGCTGCGCAGAACGCCGGCTGGTCGTCGATCGCAGTGCCGGCGGGAACGCCGCCTGAGGTCGTCGAGAAGCTCGCGGCGGTCGTGCGGGAGGCGCTGCAGGACCCAGCGGTCGTTCAATATTATGACGCCAACGATAACGTCGCGCTGAGCGAGCTTGGTCCCGACAAGATGCGCGAGTTCATCGCCAAGGAGATCGAGAAGTTCAAAGCGGTCGTCGAGCGTTCCGGCGCCACCGCGGATTGACGTCCTGCGGGGCGACCAGCGCAGAGCGGAGAAAAGACCTTGACCGATACCGGGAAGCGGTTGACGGAGTTGCGCGATCGCGAAGCGATCCGCGACTGCATGTATCGCTACTGTCGCGGTATCGATCGGGCCGATGAAGCTGCATTGCGCAGCGCCTATTGGCCGGATGCGACCGACCGTCATGGCCGCTACTCGGGACCGGTCGAAGGCTTCTTCGAGATGGTGAAGCAGGGCTACGGGACCGGCGGCCGCAATGTCCATCAGGTGAGCAACGTCCTGATCGAGTTCGCGAGCGAAACGGTTGCCGCCGTCGAGAGCTATTTCAACGCCCTGCAGCGCAGCCCGCGCAAGGATGGCACCATCAGCCAGGTGCTGATCGCCGGCCGTTACTGCGATCTCTTCGAGAAGCGCGGCGGCGAATGGCGGATCGCGAAACGCACTGTCGTTTACGATTGGCTCGAGGAGCAAACGGCGCCGGAAGGGTCCGAAGAGATCCGGTTCGGCCCGCGCAAGCCGATCGGCGGCAGTTTCCCCGACGATCCTGTCTACGAGCTTTTGCGAGGATCCAACGAAGTCAGGTGACGGCCGCGGGGGCGCCCGTCTTCGCCCTTCGGGCTGCGCCGGGCACGCTTCGCCTTCGGCTCCCGTGGCTGCGCCACGCGTAGCCGAAGGCGAAGCGTGGTGCCGGATGAGGGGATTGAACCCCCGACCTTCGGTTTACAAAACCGCTGCTCTACCGCTGAGCTAATCCGGCTATCGGCCGCAGAGCTATCAGCGTCGCAGTTCCGCGACAAGATCACAGTTAACGAAATCGCACTTGCGGAAATTGCGCGGGATTGCCGTCCCGCGCAGGTAACTTTCGCCTGTGGCTGCTTCCGCTGGTTCCCGCGCGTTGCTCGTTAACGGATTGACCCACGCGGGTTTGAGAAGTCGAGCGATCCCAAAGCTCACGCATTAGGCTTACCGGCACATTTGCAACCGCTCTTAACCCTTGCCCGTGCCTATTGAATTACAGTTGCCTCAAGTTCGGGGCAAAAAACCGATGCGTTTGGCGTTTGCGTTAGCATTTCTGGCAGCAATGACAGCTTCAGCCGTGGCCGATACCGGCCCGGTTGTGGTGATCCCGTCGCGCGCCGGCGTGCCGATCGTCATTGATGGTGTCGACGCGTCGTTCGCGGTCGTCGAAGGCGACTGGGGTCTCGGCAAATCGATCCACGTTCAGCCGACGATCTACGGTGGCTGGCCGGCCGGCATGCCGCGGCCCGCGGGGCATTACTTCCCGCGCACCGGGGTGCGCCCGGGCTACGGGCGCTACGAGGTCAACACACCGCGGCGCGTGCTGCCTGGTGCGGAGAGTTACTACCGCTCGTGGGAAACGGAGTCGCCGCGAGGTTACGAGCAGCAGACCGTTCCGTCCGATCCGCCACCGATCATCTATGCACCGGAGTTTCGCGGGCGCAGGCCGTGGCGCTGACGCGGACACAGGGTTTCAGAAGGCAAGCGTAAGAAGTTCAGGGCGTCAAACAAGAACGAAGTCGAACAGCGTGAGAGTCGCGTAACAGGAGAGAGTAATGCGTCAATATCTGGTTGGTCTTGCAGCAGCGATGGCCGTGGCGGCGGTGTCCGCACCGGCGATGGCGGGCTGCGGTGGCTGCGCAGCACCGGTCGTGAGCTATTCGAGCTGCGCGCAGCCGTTCGCCGTCAGCCCGTGCGGCGGCTATGGTTATCGCGGTGGCTGGGGTTATGCGACCTTGCCCGCGCCCGTGCGCTACTATTCCGTTCAGCCGCAATACTACTACGTGAACCAGGGCCCGACCTACACCGGTCCCGGCATGTTCGCGCCGGCCGTGAGCTATCAGCAGCGTGCCGTCTCGGGTTGGAGCGGTTACGGCGTCGGCCAGTACGGTTACAGCGGTGGCCCGTATGCGAATCCGTCGCATCACTATTATCACGGCATGCCGGCGGTCTCGACGCCGACGGTCTACAGCTATCGCCGCGTCTACCGGCCGCGCTACAGCGCTTACGCGCCGCGCGTCTACACCGGCCCACGCTATCACTACGCGCCGCGTGTCTATCGCGGGCCGCGCGTGTGGGCGCCGAACGTTCGCTATGGCTATCGCAAGCACGTGGCGCCGCGCTATGTCGGCCCGCGTCACCGCATGATGCCGCATCAGTACAAGTGATCTAGCGAACGAGCCCCAGTTTGCTTGCCCCGATGTAAAGTGCAAGCACCGCTGCGTTCGAGACGTTCAGGCTCTTGATCTCGCCCGGCATGTCGAGCCGGGCGACGACATCACAGGTCTCACGCGTAAGTTGACGCAAACCTTTGCCCTCGGCGCCCAACACGAGCGCCAGGGGCTCTTTCATGTCGACCGCGCTCAGATTTTCGCTGCCTTCGCTGTCGAGCCCGACAGTCATGAAGCCGCGGTCCTTCAGTTCATTCAGCGCGCGCGCCAGGTTCTGCACGGTCACGAACGGCACGAATTCCAGCGCGCCCGATGCCGACTTCGCCAGCACACCGGTGACCTCCGGCGAGTGCCGCGCCGTCGTGACGATCGCCTTCACCGCAAACGCCGCCGCCGAACGTAGAATCGCGCCGACATTGTGCGGATCGGTGATCTGGTCCAGCACCAGCACGATGCCCTGCGGATCGAGCGTATCGATGTCGGGCGCGGGCAGGTGATCGGCTTCCGCCAGTAGCCCCTGATGCACGGCGTCCGACGGCAACTGCGCGGCGATCTGGTCCGGACGGACGATCTCCGGCGTGACACGCGGCGTGATGTTCTCTTCAGCGAGGCGCCGCGCGGCGTTCTCCGTCACCAGCAGCTTGCGGATTTTGCGCTTCGGATTGGTGAGCGCCAGTGTCACCGAGTGCCAGCCGTAGAGAATGACGATGTCCGCCGATGCACGTTCGCGACGGCCGAACTCGCGCGGGCGCTGCGGCTTGCGTGCGCCGTAACCCTTGCCGCCGCCGGGCCGTTTGCGAAAGCGATCGCGTTCGGTCATTGGTCTGATTTTCCGGAAGCGGGGCGATGCCCGGTGACATGTACGCCCGTCTGCGGCGACAGCCGAATATAGGCCAGCGCTGCGGCGACCACCACCACCAGCGTAAAGCCGAGTGCGACGCGGAAATCGAACAGGGTCAGCGTCGTGCCGGCGTTGCCTTGCGCTGAGGCCGACAGCGCCAGCACGACCGCAGCGAGCCCGACGCCGATGCCGGCCCAGACCTGGAACGACATGCTGTTCAGCGCGGAGGCGCTGGAAATCTGCTCCGGCTTCAGATCGGCAAAGACCAGCGCGTTCAGCGCGGTGAATTGCACCGACCGGCTCGCGCCGATCACCACGAGCAGCGGCACGACGATCCACAGCGGCGTTTGCGGGCCGATCATCAGCAGCGGTGCGGTCACGGCTGCGACGATGAGCGTGCCGCCGAGCAGGGTGTTGCGGAAGCCGAAAGTCCGCACGATGCGGTTCGCGATCACCTTGATGCCGAGATCGCCGGCGAGGTAGGCGCCAACCAGCAGGCCGCTCGCGAAGGCAGACAGGCCGAAGCCGATCTGGAACATGACGGGCATGATGAACATCGTGCCATTGGACGCCAGCCGGAACAGTCCGCCGCCGGAGAGCGTCCCGATCGCAAACGAGGGGATGCTGAACGCCGCGAGCGACAACAGCGGAGTGGGGTGTCGTTGCGCATGGCGGATGGCAAGGACGCCGAGGATCAGGCCGAGGCAGATGAAACCGAACGCCACCACGAGCGGCTCGTCGCGGCTGACGCTTTCGATGCCGAAGATCAGCGCGCCGAGGGCGCCGCCGGTGAGCGCGAACCCGCGTGCATCGAACGGCCGTCGCTCGCTCTTGCGAGCCCGGTCGAAGAATGTCAGCACGAGGATGATGCCGATAATGCCGATCGGCACGTTGATGAAGAAGATCCAGCGCCACGACAGATATGTCGTCAGCACGCCGCCGAGCGGCGGGCCGACGACGAGGGCGCTCAGGCCCGGCCAGGTGACGAACGCGATCATGCGCAAGAGCTGTGACGGATGCGTCCGCCGCATCACCTCGATGCGGGCGACCGGCGACATCATCGCCCCGCCGATGCCCTGCAGCACGCGCGCCGCGGTGAACTGGGTCAGGGTCTCGGCCAGGCCGCACAGGACTGAAGCAACTGTGAACAACGCGATCGCGGCGGCGAAGACGTTGCGCGCGCCGAACCGGTCCGACAGCCACGCGCTGGCCGGAATGAAGATCGCAACCGTGATCAGATATGAGGAGATGCCGGTCGAGACCGCGACCGGGGTCGTGCCAAAACTCCGCGCCATCTCCGGGATCGCCGGCGAAATGATGGTCGCGTCCAGGATCTCCATGAACAGCGCGGCCGCGGCAATCAGCGCGATCAGCGTCGGGTTGCCGGTCGGCGGGGCGGGGCTTGCGGCCGTTGTTGGCGGGGCAGGGGCGGGCTCGTCGGCGCCGGCACCGGACTGAGCCGGAAGGGTCACTTGTAACTCCGTGAGATCGTTCTTGGCGCGCCCGCGCTGCTTTTGAGAAGACCTATTGCCGGTTTCCGGACGCCCGGGTCAAGACGCATACGAAGCCGAGCAGTGCCCGCCTTTGCTACGAGTTGGCTTGCCAAGCCGTAGCTCGCGAAGCGAGCGAAGGCTGGTGGGGGAGGCAGGACTCGAACCTGCGAAGCCATGAGGCGGCTGATTTACAGTCAGCTCCCTTTGCCACTCGGGACACTCCCCCGGAGCCATCGCGATCAAGGCATCATATAAGGCCTTGCGCGCAGGGCGGACCCACCATGTTTGCGGCCGGCGGTTTATGGGCACCGGCCTGCCGGAAGTCAATGGAAATGGTCCCGCGCCCGGAACATGGGCGGGCCTGCCATTAATATAAGGTGAGCAACGGGATATACGGCGAGGAGCGCCCGCCTGGAACCCCGATTCTGGCCACTCGGCGCCGCGCCCTCACAGAGCCTCCCGGTAAAACGCCAGCGCGGCCTGGGTCGCATCCGCACGCTTGCAGGCATAGAGATCGCAATGGCCGCCTTGCAGCATCACGAGCCGCTTCGGCTCCAGCGCGCGGTTGTAGGCGCCGAGAATCTCGTCGGTGGGGGTCGTCGTGTCGTTGTCCATGGTGATCATGAGCAGCGGTGTCGGCGAAATCTGCGCGACGAAGGCGCCGGGCTCGTAGCTGCGATACAGTTCCAAGGAACGCAGCGTCAGCTTGTTGCCCCAGCCGGCGAGTTTTTCTGGTGGCGTGGCGCGGACCCAGTCGGCCGATGAATTCCCGGGCCGGGCCTCGTCGAGGACGATGTCATCGCGTGCGATATCTTCCGCCTTCACGTCCGGCATCTGCGCGCCGACGGCCATCGCGGCGCCCTTGAACACCGCGTCGCGGTCGGCGGCGAAACGCTCGGCCATTTTGCCCCAGCTGTCGCCCGGAAAGCGGCGGAGCGAGGTCCGCCAGCCGCTGATGGTCGCCCCTTGCGAAACCACCGCGCGAATGCGCCGGTCGGTCGCGCCCAGCACCAGCGCGTGGCCACCGCTGTAGCTCGTCCCCCAGATGCCGAGCCGCGCGCCGTCGACGTTGGGCAGGTTGCGCGCAAAAGTCACGACCTCGCGGCAGTCGGCGATCTGCTGCCACGGATCGACGTGGTGCCGCGGCTCGCCGCCGCTGGCGCCGAGGTTGCGGTGATCGTAGACCACGCAATTGAAGCCGCCAGCTGCAAAGACCTCGGCGATCAGGTCGAGCTGCATCTCCTTCACCACGCCAAACCCGTGGCTCATGACGATGACCGGCGCGCTGGCCTTCGCCTGCGCATAGTGCCAGCCGCGCAGTGTCACGCCGTCGGGCAGGGGAATGTCGATGTCGTGGCGTGTCCAGGTCCTGGTGCTCTCGGACATCGGGTTTCGTTCCTCCTGCGGCGCGCCTTCACCAACAGTTGTCAGGGGCGGGTGCTCTTATCGACGGACGGTTTGATACGCTTTGCATGAGCCCGTCAGTATGGAAAGCTGACCTTCAGGGAGATCGGTCGATGGCGCAAGCGCGGGATCGCATAAGGCCTATTCGGGCGAGGGCTCCGAAGGGCGGGGAGGCCGCATCATGAAGCTGACGCGTCGCGACGTCCTCGCCGCATCCGCCGGTCTGCTTGCGATGCCGCACGTTGCGCGCGCAGCGGCGGTCGTTGACGCCGCCGGGCGATCGATCACCGTACCGGAACGGGTGGAGCGCGTGTTTCCGGCCGGACCTCCAGCGGCCATCACGCATTACACGCTGCAGCCGCGTACGCTGCTGGGATGGCCGCGCGCCAACCGTCCATCGGAGCTCGTCTATCTTGATCCGGAGGTCGGGGCGCGACCTGAACTCGGGCGGCTGACCGGGCGCGGCAACACCACCAATCTCGAAGTCCTCCTGCAGCTGAAACCCGATCTCATCGTCGACATCGGCTCCACCGCCCGCACCTTCGTCGAGACTGCCGACCGCGTGCAGGCGCAGACCGGCATTCCGTATGCACTGCTCGATGGCCGCTTCGACAAGATTGCCGAGAGCTATCGATTGCACGGTCAACTCGTCGGCGACACGGCACGTGGAGCGGAGCTCGCGCGCTACTGCGAGGAGGTGGTCCGCAACTGCCAGTCGCGGATCGCGACCGTGCCGACAGACAAGCGCCCGCGCGTATATTATGCGCGCGGCCCGCGCGGGCTCGAGACCGGCCTTGGCGGCTCCATCAATGTCGAGACCATCGAGTTCATGGGGGCGGCGAATGTCGCAGGACAGACTCGCGGCGGCATGGCGACTGTGTCGATCGAGCAGGTGCTCGCCTGGGACCCCGAAGTGATCATCACCATCGACCAGGATTTCGCGGCCAACGTCCGCCGCGATCTGTCCTGGGCTGGCGTTCGAGCGGTGCGCGACGGGCGCATCCACCTCTCGCCGAAGATGCCGTTCGGCTGGGTGGATTTTCCGCCGTCGGTCAACCGCATGCCTGGGCTGATCTGGCTCGGCAAGCTGCTGTACCCGAGCCTGTTTCCGGAAGATCTCACCGGCGTCACCCGTGAGTTTTATACGAAATTCTATCATCGCACGCCGACCGACGCGCAGATCGCCGCTGTGCTTGAAGGCCGCGGATGAGCGGTCGGTTCGGCGCGATCGGCGGGATGCTACTGGGCCTGGGCCTGATCGTGCTTGGCGTGGCGGTTGCGTTTTCCGTCGGCCGCTTTCCCGTGGGCCTGATCGATCTTGCGACGGCGTTATGGTCGCGCGTCACCGGCCAGCCTTCCGGTCTTGCGCCTGCGGCCGAAGCGGTGATCTTCAACATCCGCGGCCCGCGCGTGCTGGCCGCCATCCTGTGCGGCGCGGCGCTGGCCGTTGCCGGCACTGCGTTCCAGGGACTGTTTCGCAACCCGCTGGTCTCGCCGGACATCCTCGGCGCATCGTCGGGTGCAGCACTCGGCGCAATCATAGGCATCTTCTTCTCGCTCGGCATCGTGGCGATCCAGGGTCTCGCCTTTGCCGGCGGCTTGCTGGCGGTGGCGATGGTCTATCTGATCGGCGCTTCGATCCGCTCAGGCGATGTGGTGCTCGTGCTGGTGCTGACGGGTGTCGTCGTCGGTTCGCTGCTCGGCGCTGGTGTCGGCCTGCTGAAGTATCTCGCCGATCCCTACAATCAGCTTCCGGCCATGACCTTCTGGCTGCTCGGCAGTCTCGCGGGAACCGACAGGAACGATCTTCTGCCGCTGTTCGGCCCGATCGCGTTTGGCACGGCGGTTCTCTTTGCCTTGCGCTGGCGGCTGAACGTCATGTCGCTGCCGGAGGAAGAAGCGCGAGCGCTCGGCCTTGCCACCGGCACGCTGCGCATCATCATTGTCGCGGCGGCGACGCTGGTGACATCGGCGAGCGTCGCGGCGGCTGGCATCATTGGCTGGGTCGGACTGATCGTGCCGCACATGGCGCGCTTCGTCGTCGGGCCCGAGTTTGCGCGATTGATTCCGACGGCGGCACTGCTGGGCGCAGGCTACCTGTTGCTGATCGACACGCTGGCCCGCAGCATGGCGCAGATCGAGGTGCCGCTCGGCATCCTCACCGCGGTGATCGGCACGCCCGCGTTCATCTGGCTGCTGATCTCGGCGCGGAAAAGCTGGTCATGACGGAGCGGCCATGACACTCGCAGCCGAGAGACTGACGTTCGGATATCCGGGCCGCGTCATTGGCCGGGATGTCTCGCTCGCGGTCGAGCCTGGCGAGGCGCTCGCGCTGCTCGGCCCCAACGGCGGCGGCAAGACGACGCTCCTGAAAACCATGCTCGGGCTGTTGACGCCGTACGCAGGGGCCGTGTCGCTCGACGACGGGCCGTTGTCGGCGCTGACGGTCGGCGAGAGGGCGCGGCGGATCGGCTATGTTCCGCAGGTGCATGCAGGGGTCTTCGCCTTCGCGGTGCGCGACATGGTGCTGATGGGACGCACCGCGCACCAGGGCCTGTTCGCGAGTCCTTCGGCTGCGGATCGCGCGGTGGTGGAGGCAAAGCTCTCGGAGCTCGGGGTCACGCATCTTGCCGACAAGCCCTACACCATGATCTCGGGAGGCGAGCGGCAGCTTGTGCTCATCGCCCGGGCGTTGGCCCAGGAGCCGAGATACGTTGTTCTCGATGAGCCGACGGCGAACCTCGACTTCGGCAACCAGGGCAAGGTGATGCGGCAGATCCGGGCGCTGACGGCGCAGGGCCTGGGCGTGCTGTTCACGACCCACGATCCCAACCAGGCGATGCGCTACGCCGACCGCGTGGCCTTGCTGAGCGACGGCCAGCTTAAGAGGGAAGGGCCGCCGAAGGACGTCCTCACGCCAGCATCGTTGCAGGACCTCTATGATGCGCCCGTCGAGCACGTCGGAAACAATGGCAAGACGGTGTTCCTGCCGGGGTGAGGATGAGTTGCAAATCGAGCCCGCCCGTTGCATATCTTGGCCCGCGCGGGTGTAGCTCAATGGTAGAGCAGCAGCCTTCCAAGCTGAATACGAGGGTTCGATTCCCTTCACCCGCTCCAATAACTTCAACGAGTTGCCGGGCACGGCTTTTACTTCTCTCCGTCGACGGACACGGACGGCGCGCCGCAACCGCTGACGTTTACCGCCCCACTATTTCGATTCGCCCCGCCTGACCGGCAACGACGCGAACTAGTGGACTGACTCTAACGCTTGCTTCCCTCGTTTGACAGCGGCGAGCACGCGTTTGGGATCGGCGGTCCAGACAAAGGGTCTTGGCTCGGAGTTTGTTTCTGCGATGAAGCGGTCGATGGCCGC